>TARA_R110002110_G_scaffold66978_2_pt1 | contig 18171 bp, 15 predicted proteins | sample TARA_R110002110 | Tara Oceans TARA_R110002110 (sample SAMEA4397330) | marine metagenome | biome: Polar Biome; feature: [SRF] surface water layer (ENVO:00010504); material: water (ENVO:00002006), including particulate matter (ENVO:01000060) such as... | depth 5 m
CCGAGCCTCCATATTTAAAACCGGCCCGCGTCACCGCGGGCCGGTTTTTTTTGTCCAAATTAACGCGTAAGAGCAGCAATACGACCAAAAAAACGGTCTATGTGACCAGGGCATGATCGGACACCCAGATTACCCGAACGTCTCGAGATTGATAATAATAGCGGCCGCCCTCCATTACGATATTGTCCTGATAGCGAATACCCATTTCGGTTTTGCGGCCCACACCATCGCGCTTATAAAGGTGGGTCGCAGTACAATAGGTTTCCCCCGCATAGTGATCTGCATTCCATGATCCAAGTTGGTTGCCAAGCATATGCAGGGTGGCGTCGAAGTTCTCTCGCAGGAATTCCAGTTGGGCAATAAAGGCGTCGGCACTATCGCAACGCCAGTCTGGGCCGACCTGGGTGAAGTCTGGTCTTATGATGTCGCGCATACTTTCGAAGTCTCGGTCATCTGCAATCTGGGCATAGCGCAGAGCGAGTCGGTGGGCAGTGTCGCTGTTGCTTTGCATCATTTTTGTACCTCCTGGTTCAGCAATCGGTGATGCTGATCTTCAGATTCTGGTTTGCGAGAGCGACCATTCAAAGCGTCAACGCCGGTTATTGCTTTCCAGTGCAGTCATTCATACTGAACCACCGCACTATGAAGACGTGTTCCAACGAGCAGCAAAATCGCACCTGGCACTGTAGCGCGCAGCTCGCTGTATCATCGATGCTTCTGGGCTAGTATTACCTTATGGCTGGGCATCCGTTGATTGGTTTCTTTGGGAGTACATATGCGACATATCTATGATGACTTGCGTGAATCATTGCGCGTCAGCATTTGGTTTATTCCGCTTCTCTTCTGTCTATACGCGTTTTCATTAGCGGTACTGTTACTGACGATAGAACGAGGCATACTCCTGGACATGGGCGATGTGACCTTTCTGTCGATGTCTGTCAGTTCTGCCCGTCAAGTCCTGGGCGTCATCGCCGGTTCCGTACTCAGTATAGGCGGTGTGGTATTTTCAGTGACGATGGTGTCGCTAACGCTCACTTCAGGCCAGTACGGGCCGAAAGTACTTCGACAGTTTCTCGGTGACAGGCAAAGCAAGGTCAGCCTTGGGCTCTTTCTTGGAACAAGCGTCTATGCATTGGTTGTTCTGTCAGGTTACGGCGATACCGATAAACCCAGTATCACAGTCATAGCTGCACTGGCCATGGTAATGCTCGCACTGGGTGGATTCATTCACTTTATCCATCGCACGGCGACTGACCTGCAGGCCGACAAGATCATCAAGGAGATTGGCGATGAGCTGTGCACTGGCCTGGACAAATTGGTGAGTGAAACTGGGACGACACACCGCCAGAGCAATTCAGCACCGTGGCGAAAGGCCGTTCGTGGCGCATCGCGTATTCTGGTCGGCGGCGACACGGTAGGTTATGTGCAGACGATCAATTACGAACGGCTGACGGCCTGGTGTAAACAGCATGATGGTCGCATTCTGGTGCAGGTGCGGGCCGGAGACTTTGTGCTACCCGGGAATCGCCTGATGGCGGTTTACGGATGTTCACAGGATCTGCTATCCGAGCACTGCAACTATTTGCGCGAATGCCTCATTACCGGGCCTATCCGGACGCCGGTGCAGGATCCTGAGTACCCCATTACGCAATTGAATCAATTGTGCGCAAGGGCTTTGTCGCCGGGTATTAATGATCCCGGTACTGCCATCACCTGCATCGACTGGTTTAGCATGGCTCTGGGTTCGGTCATTGACAAACAGTTTATGGGGAATGTTCATGCAGATGACTCTGGAGAACCCCGTCTGTTGGCAAGAGGCACAGATTTTGCTGGCATTACGCAGGCCTTCTACGCGCCCACGCGCCAGCAGGCGATTGGCAATATGCCCGTCATGATTGCTTTACTGCAGTCGTTGATACGACTGGCACAGTTGACGGCAGCAGCGGGGCGGCTCGACTTATTATTGCGAGAAGCGATCATGCTGCAAAAACAGGTCGATATCGGTCAGTACAGCGACGTTGACATAGCTGCGTTTAGGCAGCGTTATCGCAAATTTCGACGTGTTGTGCAGCAGCGTAGCGCCTGGCGGGAGAAACATATCTAGTTAAATTATTTTCGGAGGTGACGTATGTGGGAATGGCTGTCGGGTTTACTGGACTGGACGCTAATTCTGAGTCACCTGCGCGAACTGACGTTAGCCTATGTGTTGGCGCTGCCGATAGCGTGGGACAGGGAAGTCAGGGAGCGCACTGCAGGTTTACGCACATTTCCTCTGGTTGCAGTGGCCAGTTGCGGCTACCTGTTAGTCGGCTTTGAAGTCCTTAACTCAACAGAGGCGGAAGCGCGGGTGATGGCTGGTCTTATCACTGGAATGGGTTTCATTGGTGGCGGGGCGATTCTCAAAAGCGGCGGACAAGTCCGTGGCACGGCCACGGCTGCCAGCTTATGGGCAACGGGCGCTATCGGTTTGGCCGTTGCCTCACATCGCTATGAAATAGCGATTGTCATTACCACAATTACCTTCTTTACGTTGCGGTTTCTAAAACCCCTGGTGGGCAAAAAAAGCGCCAAAAGCGATAGCACATAATTTAACCGTTATGGCCTGAATTTTGCGTTCCATACGATGTCCAGGTCTGAGGAGGGCGAAACCATGTATACACGATTATCAGAACTCAAAAACCTGTCTATAGACGCTGTGGATGGAGAGATTGGCAGGTGTCGGGATTTTCTGTTTGACGACCAGCGTTGGACCGTTCGCTATATCGAGGTCAATACACGTCGTTGGCTGCTCGGCCGCCGCGTACTCCTGTCGCCAGCGTCGCTGGGCATACCCGATATAGCGGGCGGTCGATTGCCGGTCAGCCTGAGCAAGGAAGAAATTGAAAAAGCGCCAGGTTTGCACGAGGATCAGCCCGTTTCCCGCCAGTATGAAGCGGACTATGCAGACTACTTTGGTCAGCAGCCGTACTGGATCGGCAGTGGTATCTGGGGGCTGGGTGCCTATCCGGGCGATCTGGTGCCGCGCACTATACCTGTGCCAACGCCTGACAAGCCTGCTGATGAGCGGGCAACAGATCTCCACCTGCGCTCGGCCTCAGAGGTCACTGGTTACCGTATCAGTGCAGTTGATGGCGAGCTCGGAGAAGTGAGTGACTTTATGATCGATACGCGCAGCTGGAGTATTGTATTTGTCGTACTGGATACACGGCGTTGGTTACCGGGCCGCACGGTGTTACTGCCGGTTGCGTGGGCCAGGGATATTTCCTGGGCAGACCGATGCTTTGGTGTCGATGTCAGCGTTGACGCGATCAAGTCAGCGCCGGAGCTACAGGAACCCGTGTCAGTAGAGGCGATCAAAGCGTATCTTGAGCATTTTGAACGGTATGCTCGTGAAAACTGATAAACACGGCATCGCGTCACGGCCTCGCCAGGTATAAATGGCGAGGCGCGTCCTGAGTGACAAAATTACACGGTGGCCTGTATATTTTACCGGCTCAGTGCTATCGCTCATCCAGTATGACTCGTCCTTGCTCATCAAATTTGGCAACGCCATTCAGGCGCAGTTGGACTTCATCCAATGCGGTTTGAGGGTCCCTGATAACAACGCTTCTACCTTTTATGTACGGTTGCAGCGCGTAAAGTAATTCGTCGACGATGGGTGTCGCCTGCTCTCGGGCGATGACCGTAAGTGGCGCTGGCACGTGATAATCCTCGGCAACCCCTTGCTCAGCCGCGGGCTGATGCTCGCCCCTGTACTCGCCAAGTCCCTGGCCTGACAGGTAAGAGCCGACTCGCGTCGCAACTGCCTCCAGTGTCTCGTCACTGCCTCGGTGGGACACTGTGAAGTACGGAGCGGCCTGTCTGTATCGAGCCTGAAACTCACGCAGTCGCTGTTCAACCGCGTCAGTGATTGAGGCTGTTGGAGTGCGATACTCCACAGCATATCCTTCCAGTCCTTCTGAGGGCGCCAGATTTCCGGTGACGGTTTTCTCTGGTTGCTGCTCTCCAAATAGCAGAATGATCGCTCCTATCACCAACATGATTGGCAACAGCAACCAGGCGAGCTTTTTGGGTGAGTTGGAGCGTGGGTATCTTCCTTGTAATGACATTATGTCTCTCCTGAAAAGCGCGGTGGCGGTGCCGACTGTTTTCCCTCATCAGCCGGTTAAATTCTGGATCAGCCAGCACTCAATAAATGATCAGAGTTCAGGCGGTACGGGAATTGCAGTATTCATGCCAGTGCAAGCTGTGCTTTGCCACCGAGTGGGTCGCAGTCGATTGCACGCCTGAGGATTTAATCAAGGAGATAGAGATGCACGATAATGTCTACAAGACTCTGGAAATCACCGGTTCTTCGAAAACTTCTATAGAAGATGCGGTACAAAACGCTATCAAGAAGACCAGCAAAACCGTACACAACCTGCGCTGGTTTGAGGTGGCTGACGTACGCGGGCACCTACAGGACGACGCAATCGATTACTGGCAGGTAACGGTCAAGATCGGTGTCACCTTGGATGACTAGCTTGGATGACACTGGCGGGCCATGGGCTAATCGTGCTTCACTAGGCCTGACAGAACCCTCTGGAGGAGTTGTTGTATGTGGTTAGCCATCGTGTTGTTCTTCCTGTTATTGGGAGTGGTTTTATACCACCGCCTTTCACTGGCGGCGGCCTCGGGCTCTATGGTAGCCGGGGCCGTTGTGCTTGCCCTGTTTGCCAGTGGCATGTGGATTTTTGCGCTGTTGACGATAGCCGTAGCCGCTCTCCTTAACGTCGACGCCTGGCGCAAGAAATGGCTGGTAGAACCGGCTTACAAAGCGTTGCGAGCGGCTATGCCCCCGATGAGTGTTACCGAACAGGAGGCGCTGGAGGCAGGAACGACCTGGTGGGAAAAGGACGTATTCAGTGGTCGGCCCGATTGGGAACGGTTTGCGTCTATTCAACTGTCCACTCTCAGCGACGAAGAACAGCAATTCCTGGACAATGAAGTCAACGAACTTTGCGGCCTGATCGATGAGTGGGATGTGCAGGAGCGGCAGGACTTATCGCCTGAGACCTGGGCCTTCCTACGCGAAAAGGGCTTCTTCGGGCTGATCATTCCGACAGAGTTCGGCGGGCGTGATTTCAGCCCGAATGCACAAAGTCGCATTATGAGCAAAATAGCCAGCCGCTCCATCACTGCCGCTGTGACGGCTATGGTGCCAAACTCGCTCGGCCCGGGCGAGCTGCTGGTGAAGTATGGCACCGAGGAGCAAAAGCAGCGGTGGCTGCCGGGCCTGGCAGACGGCAGCGAGTTGCCCTGTTTTGGCCTCACCGGACCTGAGGCGGGGTCTGATGCAGGTGCTATTCCGGATGTGGGAGTAGTCTGCAAGGGTGAGCATGAAGGGGAGGAGGTCGTTGGCTTGCTGATGCAGTTCAGCAAGCGCTGGATCACGCTCGCACCGGTGGCGACCGTTGTCGGTCTGGCGTTTCAATTGCGCGATCCTGACGGTTTGCTGGGGGATCCCGATACCGTCGATTACGGCATAACCTGTGCCTTGCTGCCGGCAGACCACCCCGGTATTGAGATTGGTAATCGTCACAACCCGGGCGCGCCGTTTATGAATGGCCCGATCAAGGGCAAGGACGTATTTATCCCTCTGGACTGGATTATCGGTGGTGCGGAAATGGCCGGTAAAGGGTGGCGCATGCTTATAGAGTGCCTTGGCGCAGGGCGGGGCGTTTCGCTGCCAGCGCTGGCCACCGCGGGTGCCGAGATGTGTTACGTGAATGTGGGCGCCTACAGCCGCATACGCAGGCAGTTCAATCTTGAGGTGGGTAAATTTGAAGGGGTTCAGGAAGTGACCGCCGAGATCGCTGCCGGGGCCTATATGCTTGAAGCGCTGCGGCAGTTCGTGACACGTGGCCTTGAGGACGGCGCGCCATCGGTGCTCACTGCGATGGCGAAATACCACGCTACTGAAACCATGCGAGATGTTGTCAATCATGGTATGGACGTGGTGGGTGGCCGCGGGATACAACTTGGACCACGTAATTTTATGGCCTCTATGTATCATGCATTGCCCGTTGCAATCACCGTGGAAGGCGCCAATATTCTCACTCGCTCGCTGATGATTTTTGGGCAGGGTGCCATGCGCTGCCATCCGTATTTGTATGAGGAAATGCAAACCCTGCAGCACAGCGATACGGCCCAGGCTCAGCGTGACTTCGATCCGCTGTTAATGAAACACCTGTCGCATGCATCCAGCAATCTGGTGGGTCTGGTTTATCTGGGGCTGACAAAAGCGCGGTTCAGTTCAGTTCCATCCGGGGCCGATAAATTCAGCGCCCCCTGGTTCAGGCGCATCAATCACTTCAGCGCTGCACTGGCCATAGGGGCTGATGTGGCACTGGGTGTGCTGGGAGGCGACCTCAAGCGCCGCGAACTTCTGTCAGCGCGATTAGGCGATGTCCACAGCCAGTTGGTTATAGCCTGCAGTATCCTTAAGTTTCACAGTTCAGGGCGGCGCAATGCGGCGACAGATGCTCATGCCAGTTTTGCGTTGCAGCAGGCCCTCTATGCGGCGCAGCAAGCCTACATCGACTACTGCGATAATTTCCCGATGCGCTGGTTAGGTCATCTGTTACGGGCGTTCTGCCTGCCCTACGGCCGCGTGTTGGCAAAGCCGGACGATCGTCAGATAAGGGAATTGGGTGAGCTGATCATGGAGCCCAATTCTGTGCGCCAGGCATTGGCTGAATATGTGTTCATTCCCAGTGACCCGGAGGACGCCGTCGGTCGTTTACAGCGCGTTTACGATACCTTGCTGCAGATCCAACAGCCATGGGAAGCGTTCACGCGGGCCTGGCAGAAGGGTGAACTGCAAGGCGATACGCTGGACGAAGCACTGTCAGCAGCCGTTGCGAGCGGCCTCATCAGCAGTGAGCAACAGGCCCAGATCAAGGATTACGAAGAGATACGCTACGATTGTCTGCTAACTGATAATTTCGAAAATCTATAACGCATGCACAGGCGCCAGAAAAGATGCAGGGGGCCTTGCTAGCGTCAGTCTTCAGGCAACCCGAGGTGTTGCGCGAGTCGGCGCAGTAGCGGTCCGCAATCGGCGGCTATTTTCAGCGTGGCCAGATCGTCCGCCCGGGTCTGACCTGGGTTGATGATTGCCAGAGGGCGCCCCTGCTGGTGGGTCTGGCGACAGAAGCGGAAACCTGAGAAGACCTGCAGCGAGCTGCCAATTGCCATTAAAGCATCAGCATGCTCAAGGGCCTGCATGCAGTAGCTGACGCGTTGTTTGGGAACCGTGCCACCGAAAAACACCACGTCCGGCATCAATATGCCGCCGCACTGTGCACAGGGCGGTACGTGCATTTGATTGACAAGCGCGTCACTGACGTCTGCGTCACCATCAGGTCTGGCACCAGCCAACGGTGCTTCTTGCACAGGATTGTGGAGCAGCAGTTCGGCCTGCATGGACTCACGTGGGATCTGCGCGTCGCAGTCCAGGCATTTGACCCGGTCCAGCCGTCCATGGAGGTCTACCACGGCGCTACTGCCCGCGCGCTGGTGCAGGCGGTCAACATTCTGCGTAATAATCAGCGGTACAGCTCCGGCGCGTTGCAATAGCGTTAAGGCACTATGTGTGATCCCGGGCTGCGCATCGCGAACGTCGGGCCAGCCGCGCATGGAGCGGGCCCAATAGCGTTGCCGTTGGGCGCTGTGTGCAATGAATTCCTGGTGTTGAATTGGGCGACTGCCCAGCCAGGTGCCGCTGGCGTCGCGATAGGTGGGAATTCCGGCCTCTGCGCTGACGCCTGCGCCTGTAATAACAACAACCCGCGGGTGTGCTTCAAAGAACGCAGCCAGGGTCGCTGCCTGAGTCGCAATTTTTTTCATAGTGAGATTATACGCTGACCGAGTGTGTTGGGATGACCGCCAGCCTGATCTAAGTCGGCTGCAGCGCGTACACTCTCTACAGGCGGTTAAAAAGAGGTGTTTTATGGATATTTTGATTTCCGGGGGTACTGGATTTATCGGTACACCCCTGGTGGATAGCTTACTGGAGCAGGGTCATGCAGTAACAATTCTTACGCGACAGCAGGGGCTGCCTTCGCGCGCAAGGGTTCGCTACATTCACGATGTCACCGCCATAGGCGACGATGCGATTGTTGATGCCATTATCAACCTGGCCGGTGCCTCGCTCGCGGCAAAACGATGGACTTCGGCGTACAAGGAGGAACTGCTGCAAAGCCGCTTGCGCACAACAGAGCAGCTTGTCGCTCTGTGCGCTCGCCTGCAGCGTCCGCCCGCGGTAGTGCTTAGCGCCAGCGCTATCGGGTTCTATGGCCAGCAGTCAGACAACGCGCTGGATGAAACCAGTGAAACCGTTCCCGGGTTTGCCCAGTCACTGTGTCAGCAATGGGAGGACAGCGCCGCCCGGGTGGCAGACAGTGGTGCGCGTGTTTGCATGATGCGTTTTGGCGTGGTGCTGGGGCCAGAGGGTGGAGCGCTGGCAGAAATGGCACGCCCGTTCCGCATGGGCATCGCCAATTGGGTGGGCTCTGGTGAGCAGTACCTGAGCTGGGTGCATCGGCAGGACGTTATTGCAGCGATTCAGTTTTTACTGGTCAACGCATCCCTGGAAGGCCCCTTTAATGTCACAGCCCCCAATCCTGTTACGAGCCGTGAATTCTGTGCGGCCCTGAAGAAGCGTTTTCGCACCTTACTGACCCTGCCAGTACCGGGATTCGTGATGCGCACGTTATTGGGTGAAATGGCTGATGAACTGTTGATCAACGGGCAGCGTGTGGTTCCCGCGCGGTTGCAGAGCGCGGGCTTCACGTTCGCCTATCCGCAGCTCGATGACGCCCTGGCCGACATACTGTAAACCGGCATCAGCATTGATCGCTGTAGGCAGCTTGCAAGTCGGTGTTCTTGCTGAGCTTTTGCAGCGCGGATCGTTCCAGTTGACGCACCCATTCGCGGCTGACGGACATTTGATCGGCAATTTCCGCGCGAGTCAGTGGTGGGCCCTTGTGCAAGCCCCATCGACCCACAATCACCGTCTGTTCAGCAGGGTCCAGCTGCTGTATTTCCGCCAGCAGAAACGCGTTGAGTGAACGCTGTTCCGCCGCTCGTGATGCATCATCGCCAGGATCGGCGGGAATCGATTCCAGCAGGCTCGTGGTGTCGTCATCAAATCGCGGTGCGTCCAGCGACATACCGAAATTCTGCAGTTGACGTAACGAACGTGTTTTCTCCAGGCTCATACCAATACTGGCAGCGAGTTCAGTATCGGTCAGTTCCTTGCCTGTGGTTGCGGTATGGCGGGTTCGCTCGCCGTAGAGCCGGCCTATCTGGTCCTGCACATGGCTGGGATAGCGAATCAACTGCCCGGTGTCACTGATACAGCGTCGCACCGCCTGCGCTATCCAGTTGAAACAATAGGTACTGAAACGGTAACCCTTGCTGGAGTCATACTTTTCTGCGGCCCGCATCAAGCCGAGCGACCCCTCCTGTACCAGATCAAGATAGGAGACCCCTTTGCCCCGGTAACGGCCGGCGATCGAGTAGAGTAAACGCAGATTGTGCATCACCAGCGCATCCCGGGCGTCCTCGTAATCTTGCAGGCCCCGGGTCAACCCGTGCTTGAGTTCTTCGGATAGCGGCCCAGGACGAGGCTCGGGCGCATTCTTCCACTGGGCCTGCCAATCCTGCAGGGCGCGTGCCGCACTGCTCAAGGAACCTGTGTTGGCACCGTATAATTGCAGTTCAGCCAAGCCGGCAACCAGACTGGCCGGCAGCGAAAGCGCGAGAAGCGATTTGTGCAATCGCGAAATATGCTGCGCTTTAAACGACGTTGAGCAACTCAGGCGTTTGGCGAATTGCTGCAGCGCCTGCGCGGCACCTCCGCCAGGCAGGTATTCAACCAGTTCCCGACGCAGCAAAAAATGATGCTCGCGCTCAGAAAAGCGATTGATATCGGGAGGCGAGTCGCTGCAGTTGACTGCCCACTGGGCAAGAAATACGCGGCTGTGAGAGTCCTGCAGAAGCAGATACTGCAATTGTTCGATAGCCTGCCACTTGCGCCCATCGATCTCAATCTCCTGCTCCGCCGTTAACAACGGGTGTTCGCGCGCGGCGGCAAACAGCCTCTCCAGATCACTTTCATCAGTTTCCTTGGCGGTGTTGTCAAACATAGACTTATGCTCCTTGTGTCACTGCTTGATACGTCTGTGATTGCCAGTTTGGACAGGTATTAACCCTACTTGTCGTGGAAGTATTCGGACAAAAGCTGGGCGTTTCATCCGATTCGCCCGCTGCTGCGTATGTTCATCAAACCAAGGAGGCAAGCAACATGTATCAGACATCACTTGAACCGCGTCCACTTTACGGAATTGGCACTGTCGCAAGGCTCACCGGCCTGAAGCCCGATACGCTGCGCGTGTGGGAGCGCAGGTATGGCCTTGGCGCCAGTCACAAGTCGGCCACCGGCCGCAGGCAATACACGCAGGGAGATCTGGAACACTTGCAGCTGGTGTCTGCACTGGTGTCCCGTGGTACGCGTATTGGGGAAATCGCATCCTCCGAGCGAAAAACTCTGGAAGTGTTGATGCGCGGCTACGGCCAGACCGGTGCCGGGGCGTTGGCCGAGCCCAAGCCCAGAGTGGTTTTTGTTGGAGAGGGTCTGTGCGGCTGGTTGGATCAACACCAGGGTTGTCTCGCCAACGTTGATGCGCAGCTAGCGCGGTTTTCCCTGAATGATGCCGATCTTTCCCTGTTTGAAGGGCTGGAGAGCGTTGATGCTTTAATTGTGGAATGCGCAACGCTGGGCAACACGCAGATGGCCCGCGTCTCCCAACTGCGCGAACACCTCAACCCCGGCAGTCTTGCCGTTATGTATCAGTTCGCCAGCGACAAATGGCTCAAAGAACTTGGAAATGCCGACATCACGCCAATGTCATTCCCGCCAGAACCCGCCAGCCTGGCCTTTCATCTCACGCGTATCGTGGCCGAAAAGACGACGTCGCTGGGCGAATCGAACCTGGGGGAATTGATTCGGGCAAAGCCGCGCCAGTTCACCGGCCGCGAGCTCAATGCAGCTCGTCTGCTCAAGGGCAAGCTGGAGTGCGAGTGTCCCAAGCATATTGCGGATCTGATAGAGGCGCTGGCCAATTTTGAAGAGTATTCCTCCAACTGCTCGGTCGACAACTGGCATGAGGCGGCGGTGCACTCCTGTATGTATGCCTACACTGGGCAGGCCCGTTGGTTGATGGAAAAAGCGCTGAGTGCGGTACTGGAGGATCGCTCGGTCGATTTTGCTCGCGAAGTGCAAAAACAGGAACAACATGGAGCAATTGGTGATGCAGCCTGAATCAACGGGTACCGATCAGCCGGCCCCGGATTCGTTACCTGCAGGCTTACCTTGTCGGGGCTGTCTGCCGGACTGCCCAGATCGATCCCGCTGTGACGGGCGCCCCTGGCGCACCCTGGACAGGTCCACCGCTGATTCTGGCGAGGCCTGACCGGCTCCTTGGCCCTCGGCAGCTGTGGAGGGTTACAGCGTGCGAATCTGCGGTTAGAATAGCAAGCCGAGGCGCTGCCAACCGGTACCGCTATTGAATAGAGGAATAGGGCGTGTCTGCAACGGGTCGACTCATCGGACTGCTACTGACCTCCGCCATGTTCGCGTTCAGCGTCTGGATGTACCTGCAAACGGGTGACTGGGTCGCCGCGCTCTTTGCAGCAGGCAGCCTTGCCTACGCGGGTTTTTTCCTGTCGCGCACAGTGAGACAAAAATGATGAGTAGATCAACAACCGGCCTCACACGTGCTGCCGTTCTCGTTCTGGTTTGCCTGTTGGCTGGCTGCGCCGGGCTCCGCTCAGAGGTCGATCCCCCCAAGGTTTCTCTCGATAGTTTTAAGGCCCTGCCCAGTGAGGGCACAGCTCCCCGGTTTGAAATCAAGTTACGCGTAGCCAATCCGAACAAGACGGAGTTGGATATAGCCGGGATAAGCTACACCGTCGAAGTGTATGGCAAGGAACTTATCGCAGGTGTAAGCAGTGATGTGCCGGTGATTGCCCCTTACTCCGAGCAGGTAGTGACGGTGCAGGCGGGTTTGCAGCTTTTTCACCTGCTGCGTTTGCTTGCCAGTCTGGGCACGACCCAAAGTGACGCACTGGACTACAAATTCATGGCTAAAATCGACTTCAACGGGTTCGTGCCGACGCAGCGGGTTGAGGAGACAGGGCAGATAACGCTCGGGGGGTCCTAGCCTGCAGCACAGCTCAACCGAACAGTGATTGGGCAAAGATAGCCAGAATAATCACCGGGCACACCAGCTTCACGTACCATGGCCATATGCGCCAGAACAATGATCCCTCTACGTCAGGGTTTCCCTTGCGCACTTCCTGCAGCAATTCATTGCGTTGCCAGACCCAGCCTGCATACACACAGAACGCGAATCCGAGCAGGGGCTGGCTATAGCGCGTTGTTGCAGCGATAACCAATCCGAACAGCTGTTCGAAATTCAACAGAATAACCGTACTGCACACCGCAATGGCGGCTCCTATTGCATACACCGCCAGGCGCCTGCCCAGACCGTGCTCTTCAATCACATAGGCTACAGGCACCTCCAGCATCGAGATAGAAGAGGTCAGTGCTGCGATGCTCATCAGCACGAAAAAAGCGATAGAGACGATGATTCCTGCTACGCCCATGGTGGTAAATAACGCCGGCAGCACCGTGAATATCAGCGTGTCTTCAGACAATAGCTGCCCGCTGGCATTGAATATTTCGACACCATTGTGCGCGGCAACGTACATGGCCGGAAGAACCAGGAAACCGGCCATTACCGCAATAGAGATATCGACCAGAGTGACCAGTCCGCCCACGACGGGAAGGTTTTCATCATCGCTGATGTAGGAGCCGTAGATCAGCATCGTGCCTACGCCAAGCGACAGTGAGAAAAAAGCAGCACCCAGCGCAGCGATGATCAGTTTTGGCGACAGTGCGCGCTCCAGGTCAGGCAGCAGGTAGACTTTCAGGCCCTGCATCGCGCCGTCCAGCTGCAATACATAGATCACCAGTGCGAGCAGCATCACCAGCAGTACCGGCATAAGGCGCGCTGACCAGCGCTCAATGCCGTCGCGCACGCCCTCAGAGATAATGTGCACTGTAAGACCGATAAACAGCAGCATGAAGACGATATTGCGCAGCGTGCCGAAAGACGTCAGCCATTCGGCTACCCCGGGCTGCCCAAAAAGGGTCGCCAGCGACGAGAGGGCGAAGGCAATCATCCATCCCGCAACAATGGCATAGAAGCTGAGGATAAGTGATGCAACGACGAAACCGATGATGCCGGTTGCCGCGCCGATGCGTCGCAGCGTTGCCGTAGGCGAAATAGTCCGCAGAGCATTCACCGCATTGGCATGCGCATGGCGACCAATAATCAGTTCGGCCATCAGCGCTGGGTAGGCCAGGCCAAAGGCGAGTACCAGATAGACCAGGAGAAAGGCGGCGCCACCGTTGCTGGCTGCCTGCGTGGGAAAGCCCCAGATATTACCCAGCCCTACGGCGCTGCCGGCTGCGGCCATTACGAACCCAAAGCGGGAGCTGAACTCCCCTCGTGCAGCACTCATAAGCTATCTCATTGATCTTTTATCTTTGCGCGCAGTCTAGCATGAAGCAGCGAGAGGTTGGGACTAGGGCGCAGCCAGAGCGGCCTGGCACGGTTGGATACCTTGCTGGGACGCTTTGCCACCGACGCCAAACAGGGTCATTGCGATTTTGGGCACCAGCATCAAGGCCTGGGCTGACGCGTCAGCTGCCGCCATGATGGGCGAAATGGTCGGCTTGGGATTGCTCATATCCCCCTTGAGTCTTACGGAAGAGGGGATCTGCAGGGTGCGGGTGCGTGAACGGGGTAGCAGAGTGACATCCATTTTTTGGCGCGCAAGATTGATAGACGCCTTGCCGGTGGCGATCATGCGCGGCGACTGAACGTAGAGGCTGTCGCTGGAGGCAACACCGTTGGCAAGATCAAAACGGGCCATGGCGCAATCCAGTGATGTTGAATTTTCCAGTGCCGCTCCTGAGTATATCCATGCAAGGAAGTCGGTAGCCAGCACGTCGTAGGCGGCCCCCTTGATACGTACTTCCTCCATTGCGGCTGCGACACTGCCACTGAGAGATTCCAACAGGGCGGCCTGGTCAGTACCCGTCGCCGTCAGGCCGCCACGTATGGTCAGTGTCCCTTTCACGTCTGTTTCAATGCCCAGGTCTTCAGACAAAGCACCGACGGACAAGGCGACCCCTTCTCCTGCCAGACTCAGGACTGGCTGGGCCGCGCTGGCATCAATCACACCACGCACTTCGGCCACGCCCCCGGTGTGTCCGTGAGTCATGGAAAACTCACGCAGTAAATAACGACGTTCTTCTCCAGTGATGTGAACTTTCAATCCCTGTACGTTGGTGTTCTCACCGCTCAGTGAATCAACTGACATGCTGATATCGGTAGCGAAGTGTGGCAGACGTTCGATAAGCTGCTGCAAGCTGAGTTTCTGTTCGGTTTCTGTCAGCTGTTCGCCGGGGGAGTAACTCTCCGAATCTCTGCCTGCGGCTTGCAGCCCCAAATCCGCAAGCAGCAGATTCGGAGTATCCAGTTCTATCTGAAGACGTGTGATCTGTGCTTGCTGGTGATCGATTTTCGACGCGACGTTAACAACGCTATTTTCGAATTGAGAGCGCCCGTTGACGGTAATCTGTTCTGGCGTGGTGTGAATGACAAGCGCAGTGTCGACCGTGCTGATACGAAGCCCGCTGAGCGCTTCCAGCAGCTGAGAGTCGTTGACGGCGAGTCGCGCGGCAAGGTTCGCTGTCCTGAAACCGGTGAGCGCATCAACTGATCCACTCATACTGAGTGCCACCGGGCCGCTGTTATCTCTCGTCGCAATATAGATGTCTGATAAACCCCACTGTCCACCGGTGTCGCGCAACGTGAAGCGGCCGTCAAGAACGCCCAGATGACGCTCGATATCGGCCTCCTCAAATGCTGTATTCAGCGCGTACTGTATATCGAGGCCCGAAAGCGTTGTCGCGAGCTGCACTCCGTTCAGAGAAACGAGGTCCGTTACCGCACCTTTGCTATTTATAACGACGTTGTTATCGCTCAAGGCAGCGTTGAGTGTGTTCAGCTCCAGTCTATTCCCGCGCTGTTGCAGTTGCGCCGATGCGTTGAGCGCGCCCAGTGCAGGTACGTCCACTTTGACCCATGGCGACAGTTCCCTCGTGTCATTCAACTCAAGTGTGATTGACGCAATAAAATCGCTGACAGATTGCGCTGACTCCGGCTCCAGAATTGCTCTGGCTTTCTGCAGCTCCAGTGTGGCGCTGCCCGTCTTTGCCGTTACATGTCCATCGGTCAACTGCAGGCGATCTCCACTGCCGTAGAGCCGGGCGTCAGCCGTTAGCGCAACAGGTAAAGGAAACGATACGCCAGATATTGCCTCCAGCTGGCTGGTGTCAAAGGTCTGCACGCTCACGCTCAAGTCAACGTCCTGTAGATTGTTCAAGCCCGTTTCGTCTGCCTGTCGAATGCTGCCGATACGCCCTTGCGCATTGAACCGCAACGCTGCTCCGGCACCGCTTTCCATCAATAGCTGGCTGATCGCAATTTCATTCTGGTCACCCGTGATCTTGCCGCTCGCTCGCCAGGGGCCGGGCTCGTAGGGTATTTTGCCCAGCCACGGCTCCAAAGCCTGTAACGAGGGCGCCAGAGCGTCAACCCGGATCTCCTGAACCGCAATGTCACCGCTATCGGTTGTGCTGAGCCGGCCTGAGAGTCTGACATCCAGCCCCTGCTCGGTTTGCGTCGTCAGAATGAGGTTCTCGACCTGCGGATGCTGCAGAGATCCCGTTACATCAAGACTGGCCTGCGTGCGGCCAAAAGCGCCAATATCGATGGCGATCCATTCGCCCAATTCTTCAAGAGAGGCCATTTCGCCCGATGCCAGCAACCTGACTTCAGACTCACCAGAGCGGCTGTAGGAGAGACTGCCTTGCGCCTCAAAGCCATAGGCAGGCATGTTATCCAGGGTCATTATGGCATCCTTGAGCTCGAATCCGTGTGTGTCGCCCGTCATCACCGCATTCACTTCCAATGTGCCCGACAGCGTTGTCGGCGCCTTCAGGGCCGTCAGCAGGCTGCTGATACTGCGATAATTGGCATGGGTGGCGAATTCGTAGTTGAAGCTCTCGGCGTCGGCGTTCAGTTGCCCCTTGAGGCTGATTATACTGTCGCTTTGAGGTGCCTTCAGCGAGGCAGAAACGTCCGCTCCGGTGATGCCCTCGGCTGACAGGAGCGCTCGCAGATTGGTTTCTATCTCAATGGGTTCACCGTCATAATCGGCACTTGCGGTGGCCACGAACTGTGCGGAATCATGGCGCATACCACGCACGTTCTTCAATGGAAAGATCCAGACATTCTCTGCCGCAGTAATGAGGTGAACCTGGTCGATATTTACGGACGAGGGCAGCCAGCGCAAAAACTGTAGCCATTCGTCTGGCTGCGGGTCGCTAGCGTCGTCATTTTCCGAAACATACAGCAGGATTTGCTGTGCCCTGATCTCTGCACCGTTCAGATTGCCATTGACCACATTCAAGCCAATCCCGCTGACGGAGACGGCGACGACGCTCACAAGGGCGGGGCCCTCACTACCAGCGGGGTAAAGGTGAACCTCCGACGCGCTGAATCGACCCTGCGAAAGGCTGATATGCGGGTCTTTCAACTCCAGTCGCAGGTCACTACTGGCTGCCACAGCCCACTGGGCCAGCGCTACAAATACTGGCTCAGAGCGCAGGGCCAAAAGCCCGGCCAGAGGTATGAGAATGAGCAGGGCAGTGAGGATCAGCAGGGGGCGCATAACAGTCGTTGGTTTAAAAGCCTGTAGAGGCAAAGTGTAGCATGCGGGTGTCTTTCAAATGCGTTTGTCTTGCCTTCGAACTTGTCTGGGCTCATAAGATTTGTGGTATGATTTCGCCGCCTGAAATTCAGGGCGCACCGACCTCAAATCAAGCCCGGGTGGTGAAATTGGTAGACACAGGAGACTTAAAATCTCCCGACTATTGCAGTCGTGCCGGTTCGATTCCGGCCTCGGGCACCAGTAAAAACAGTGTTATTTCTAAATAAACAAAATCAAAAGATGTCAGTCTATCAATTATGTAGACCCTATGTAGACAAGTTCGGTTAGGGCTGCTAAGGATATTTGATTCTGATTTGTGCTGCTCCAGGTCGCTCCAGCCCGGTCCGTTCCGGCTATCACCATAAGTAACTGATATAGATCGAGATAGGGTGCCGTGTGCGTTCATTTTTTTTGAACGTGCGCTTTTTTGAAGACAGTTGTTGTACGTTATTTCAGCTGTCTACAATTAAAATTAGTAATTCCCTATGATCATTCATGCGGTCTGAGCCTTGATGCATTAACGTTAACGCGTGTGGGGCTTTGCGGCCTCCAATACTGTAGGCTATGCTCTCGGTCACAGGCCGCTATTTACTCATAAGGGACATTACTGTGAAAACCCGAATACCGTTTTTCAATAGACTTAGTCTCTATATTTAGCTGTTAAAAGGCACTAGGCATCGTGATTGAATCAGTAATCTACGTGTTTTTGGATGCTCTAGTGAGTGGCGCCATACTCTGGGTGGCGAGTAAAGTTGTCGATGTAGATCTCTCGATAACCGAAACTATCATAGCTGCAGGGGCTGCTGCGCTCCTTACTTTAGTGCCCTCGGTAGGATGGATTCTATCTATCGTTGTCCTATTTTATTTACTGAAGATGTTTAGCGGAGCCAGCATTTGGCCGGATTTAGTTCTTATGGTTCTAGTTAGTCGGTTACTTGGTTTCGCTGTGATATCGGTACTCCAGTGAAAGCAATGCCTTTTAACAAGTTGCTGTTGTCGCCGCTGCGCGGCTGGGACGGCCTACACGCCGCTTCGCTCTGTTTCGGCCGCCCCAAAGCAAGGCGTTACTAACCGTCCGCTTCTGGCACATAGCGGCCAGTCAGCCCATTCAATTCTAGCTCGGTAAACCGTCCGCTTTGTGCCAGGAGCGGACGGTCAACGCCCACCGCAGCGGTTTGGAGGTCCAGCCTACGAAGTGGGCGATTTTGGCCGGAC
>TARA_R110002110_G_scaffold2509_17_pt1 | contig 18154 bp, 31 predicted proteins | sample TARA_R110002110 | Tara Oceans TARA_R110002110 (sample SAMEA4397330) | marine metagenome | biome: Polar Biome; feature: [SRF] surface water layer (ENVO:00010504); material: water (ENVO:00002006), including particulate matter (ENVO:01000060) such as... | depth 5 m
CAAAAGAACAACATTTAGGTGTTAAATATGGAAAACAAAAACAAAACAATAGAAATCTTATCTGATATTACTGTGCATATGAAGTATGCTAAATATAAACCTGAACTCTTAAGGAGAGAATCATGGTTGGAAATTGTAGAGCGTAATATGAATATGCATATTAAAACATACCCAGATTTAGAAGAAGATATTGTAAATGTTTACGACCATTTTGTTCTAACTAAAAAGATTCTTCCTTCTATGCGGTCAATGCAGTTCGGCGGTAAGCCGGTTGAGATTAGTCCAAATAGAGTTTATAATTGTGCTTATATGCCAATTGATTCTTACTTTGCTTTTAGTGAAGCCATGTTTCTATTATTAGGTGGAACAGGTGTAGGTTATTCTGTTCAGCGACATCATGTTGAACAATTGCCCGAACTAAAAATGCCCAATGCAAATCGTCAAAGAAGATATTTAATTGCTGATTCTATTGAAGGATGGGCTGACGCAGTTAAAATCCTTATGGAATGTTATATGGGAATAAGAACCTCTACTCCTATATTTGACTATTCCGATATTAGACCTAAAGGAAGTATATTAAGAACTTCTGGTGGAAAAGCCCCCGGCCCTCAACCATTAAGAGAGTGTTTAGTTAAGATTGAAGGAATACTACAAAAATGCGGTGATAATCAACTTAATGCTATTATGTGCCATGATATTATGTGTCATGTTGCTGATGCGGTATTAAGTGGTGGTATTCGTAGAGCCGCTATGATTAGTTTATTTTCAGCAGATGATATGGGAATGATTGGTTGTAAAGCCGGTAGTTGGTGGGAAAATAACCCACAAAGAGGTAGAGCAAACAATTCAGCAGTATTGCTTAGACATAGAGTAACTAAAGAATTCTTTATGGAACTATGGGAAAGAATTAAAGCCAGTGGTAGTGGAGAACCCGGAATTTATTTTAATAATGATAAAGACTGGGGAACAAACCCATGTTGTGAGATAGCACTAAGACCATATCAATTCTGTAACTTAACAGAAGTTAATGCTAGTGATATTATAGACCAAGCAGACTTAGAAGCAAGAGTAAGTGCGGCGGCTTTCTTAGGAACATTACAAGCAGGTTATACTGACTTTCATTACCTAAGAGAGATTTGGCGTAAGACTACTGAAAAGGATGCACTATTAGGAGTATCTATGACAGGTATTGCGTCTAATACAGTAGAACATTTAGATTTAGAAATGGCCGCCTTTGAGGTAAAGAAAGAGAATGAAAAGGTTGCTAAACTAATTGGTATTAATCCTGCTTCAAGAACAACTTGTGTTAAACCTGCTGGAACAACTTCACTAGTATTAGGAACCAGTAGTGGTATTCATGCTTGGCATGATAAATATTACATTCGTAGAATTAGAGTGGGCAAGAATGAAGCAATATATTCTTATCTTTTAAGTAACCATCCAGAATTAGTTGAAGACGAGTATTTCAACCCGCACGAACAGGCAGTTATTTCAGTTCCTCAAAAAGCACCAGAAAGTGCTATTCTTCGCCATGAATCAGTGTTTGATTTATTAGAGCGTGTAAAGAACTTTAGTATTCGTTGGGTTAAAGCAGGTCATAAAGACGGATTAAACACCCACAATGTTTCAGCCACTATTTCTATCAAAGAAGAAGAGTGGGATGAAGTAGCCGAGTGGATGTGGCTAAACAGGCATTATTACAATGGTTTGGCTGTTCTACCGTATGATGGTGGAACATACAAACAAGCACCGTTTGAAACATGTGATGAAGAAACCTTTAACCACCTTTGTTCTATATTAACTTCTGTGGACTTAACTAGAATACAAGAATTACAAGATGATACTGACTTGAAAGGCGAGATAGCCTGTGCCGGTGGACTTTGCGAAATTTGAAGTGGTAATATGGCTAAGTTTATCAAGAGTTATAATGAGTATTTAGATACTCTAATAACCATGATAAGGGATTTTTCCGATGCCTATATAAACCGCATACGGTTAGCAATAACAGTCTGTGACTCATTGTATGATGATAGCGAAAAAATATATCGGTTAAACAAAACAGTAATGGAATGCTTGTGGGATAACCCGCAAGCAATAAGAATGGGATTCCCACAATTCATCAAAGCCGAATACCTTAAGACAAGGCACATACTTGAATATCATAAAATCAACTGCGAGGGTTTGGACTGTTATATATGTAATGACAGACAAGCAATAAAAATTAAATTGAGGAATAACAATGAAAGAAAAGAACCCAGAATACATAATTAACAAAAGAAAAAATACTAAGATAGCCACTAGATGTAGAGTCTGTGGTGGGCAGTTAATGATTGCTCAAGAGATTAGTAAGGAAATACACGAATTGTGTGATTCCGATAACAAGAATATATATATGATGTGATATAATGAAATTAAAAATACAAAAACCCGATGATAGTAATGAATATTACAACACTACTATAACTTGTGCAAACCATCGTTTTAATGATGAGTTTGATATACGGTTTGATAGGAGTGCAAAAGACCCTATTCAAGCAGGATTAGAACAATTTTGGAGAGGGATTTTATCTCCGAGGAATAAACCTAGTAGATATTATAGACAACCTACTTCTTTTAAGGCTGTTTTTAACCATGTTGTTATGATTAACGGCTGTCCTGTATCATTGATTAGAGAAGGTATTAGATACCAAATAAACGGAAAGTCTGCTAGTCTATCCACTGTTGCTTCTGCTCTTGCTAGAGTAACTTTTAAGTCTTGTTTTGAAGATGACCCAGTTAAATTACTACAAAGTCTTTATGCTACTCTAGAACTTCCAGAAAATGTAAAATATTGTTTAGAAAATCGTGCGCCATTTCATTTCATCGAGAACTATGAACCAGTAGAAGTGAGATTAAATGTTCAACAGATAGGAGACAATGAAATGGCTATGGAAATTAGCGATGGTGTATGGGGAACTTTAACTGTTAAGCAATTAGATACTTTCTGTAATTATTATCTACATGGTAGGGCTAGAGGAAGTTGGAAGCGTCTTTCTTCTTCAAAATTATATGAGAGACTTATTGGTAGAAAACCAACAGATTCGGAATTAACGGTAATGAAAGCCTTCTTGAAACAAAATAGAACACAAGACTTAGTAGATTCAAGAGCATTAGAGTTAATACATGATTTAGTTGAACAACATGAAGGGCGATTGGTTGCTCATTACAGTGATAATGGAGAATTAGATACTCTGTATGTAAGAGGAAAAGACTTTGATTGGAAATTAACGGCTAATGCCTTTAAATCAGATATACAAATGGTGTCTACTTTCATATGGCAACCTAATACCCTTACTAGAGAAGACGGAACTACTTATTCGGAACCTCTTTGGAAAGGGCCAATATGTATTGACAACATGGCTAAAGGTTCTCCAATAGGCGACCAATTCGCAGGTAGAGCATTGGCTTTACTAAACGATTCTTTTACAATAAAAATAGTGAATACTATTCGGTCGTATATATCGGCTGAACCGAATGAATATAGGAATGATAAAAATGGATTGCAATGAATGTGGAAGTAAGAATAAAGAATATGATGCTAGATTAGGAGAACAAATCTGTAAGGATTGTGGACTAGTGTTAGTAACTGAAATGTTTGAAGAAACAGTTCATATATTAAATAAGACTGGTGAGACTAAGCATTCTGCTGATAGAGGACACTTAGGTTCTATTATAACTGGGAAAGGCTCTTACAAGTTTAATAAGTTTGGAAAGAATAGTGTAATGTCTAAAGGTGTGCAAATAGGTTTGGTGCATACTCAAATGGCGTTATCCTCAATAGTCCAGTTCTCTGGATTAAGAGAACGGGTAGAAAAAGTATATTTGGAATTATTTAAGAATCAGGTTTTTGGTCATTCAACATATGAAGTTAGAGCAACAGCAATTGTTTATTATGTGTTAAGAGAAAACGGAACGCCTCATCCATTTACAGATGTAGGTAAAGAGTTTAGTCCTAATCTAAGGTCAGTTAAGCGTCTGGTAAGAAAGATAAATCAGCATTTCGGAAACAGGGCTAACTATATGCCCGCAAATCCCCAGTATCTACTTGAGCAAATACTCAATAAGGTGTCGGATGATTTAGAATTAAAAAGACAGTGTTTCAAAGTATTAGAACACTTTGAGGTTATTGTAAGTAATAATACCTTCAACAAAGGTAGGTCTTATTATGCCAGTATTATCTGGATTACAGTTAATTTAAATGTAAGAACGGATATTACACAAACTAATATATCTGAAAAGACCGGATTTTCTAGATGGATAATCCGAAGACAAACCAACTCATTACTACAATTAGTAGGAGTTGATTCAGTAGAATCATTAAAAGGAAAAGAAATAAATAAAATAGGTGAATAAAATGGGAATAAATATAATGAAATTAAAAGAGCGATGCCCCTGTGGTGGAAATAGAGTAACTGATTGTGATAAATGTAATAAATCTACTTGTTACAACTGTTCTACACTGGTAGTAGTTAAACCATCCGATACTGAAGTAATGGTTTATCATACTGGTTGTAAACCAAAGAAGTATTCTAAGGAAGTGAAAGTATGACATTTGAAAAACAATGGAATAGTGTAGCAAAAAGTGTCTATAAGAATGCAGTTAATCATGGTTTTTGGAATGAAGAACCTAATGATGGTGAACGCATGGCTTTGATTCATGCTGAAATTAGTGAGGCACTAGAAGCACTAAGAGATGGAAACCCGTCATCTAATAAGATAATGGATTATTCTAGTTTGGAAGAAGAATTAGCAGATGCAGTAATTCGTATAATGGATTATTGCTTTGGTAAGGATTTAGATATTGCAGGTGCTATACTTGCTAAGATTGAATATAATAGAAGCCGTGAATATATGCATGGCAAGAGTTTTTAAGGAGGAATAAATATGAATAGTGTAATACAAGAATGGAAAGAAAAGGAAGATATGATTGTCGCTCAAATGAGAACGGCATTTGAAAAAGAGAGTCCCTTTAGTGGACTTAGTTTTGAAAGTTACTGTCAAATGATGGCATTTAGATTTTCTATGCTTTTAGCAAAAGACCCTACAATGTGGAATTTTGATATGGAGGAATAAATATGAATAAAGATAAATATGAAACAGTAGAATGGATAGTCTGGACTAATCCAGAAAGTGAAAAATATTTCTTGAATAAAAATTCAAGCGATACAACAGATATGCAGAAAGTTGTTGATGATATACAAATGATTCACGAAAAATCAATTGTGTATAAAGATACAAAAATTACTAATTTCCATGATTGGCTTTTGTGCCAGTATATACTTACAAATGCTGCACTACAACAAGGAAACGGGGAGGAATAAATATGAATAGAAAAATATTAATTATAGGCGTAGGCGGAATTGGAAGTTTTTTAGTATCTACTTTAGATAAAGTGGGGATATACAACATTAGTGTTGCTGACCCAGATATTGTAGAGAGTAAAAACTTAACTTATCAAAACTTTAGTAAAGGTCATGTTGGGCAAAATAAGGCTAGTGTTATCATGGATTCTTATGATTCAGTCACTAGTTTCAGTAAATACCCAATTTTAACCGCAAAACAAATGCAGGGATATGATTTGGTGATATGCTGTGTTGATAACTTGAGCGTAAGGCGAACCTTATACAACACAAGTATTAAATGGTTAGACCTAAGAGCGCAAGGTAGGAACGCCGCACTTGTGAGCCATAAAGCCGACCCCAAGATGTATGATATGCTCTTAGCAGGTAAAGATGGTTCATTTAGTTGTCAAGGAGATTCATGGGATGGAACAAATAAGAATGTTCATTTCATGCAGGTCGCAATTGCAGGATTAGGCGCACAATGGATTCAAAGATACATGAATGACGAAAAGGTTCGTGAATATATGGTGGTGAATGTATGAAAAAAATTAGAGAATCATATAATGAAAAGAAAATGACAGATGAAGAAATTAAAGCCTTAGAATCTTTAACAGATGAAGAACGAAAAGAACTCTTTGAAAAGAAACTTAAAGAACTAGTGGACTTTACTTTAGAGATTAATGAATTTTACCAGAAGGGTGAAGAAGAATGAAATACACAGAAAAAGATGTTGGCGAAATGATAGAGTTTAGTGACGAAAAGGGTTCTTATTATGAAGAAAGAATCGTGCTTGTTTATTGTCAAGCGTGTGGTTCTAGATACATAGGGCCAATTAGAGAAGCAGGTGGTTTTTTAGGAGGCCATGAAGTATTTCACGCATGGGAATATAAAATAGACATGGACACAGAATTGGAGGCATAAATATGAATACATTATGGACAGTTGAAGAAACAAAAACACTAAGGAAACTGGTCGAAGAAAACCGATTTGATAGTTGGTCTAAGTTACAGAATGAACTAAACAGATTACACGGTGTAAATAAACACCCTCAAAGTGCTAGATATAGATGGGAAAACCTTAATGGTGGACTAACGCTTAATGCTATGAGTCTTAACATTACTCCGGAAAGAAAAGAGTATTTAGTTGCTTGTTGGGGAAATAACTTTCCTATGAGTAAAACAATGAAAGGATTCAAAGAACAATTTGGTAGAACTATAACAACAAAACAGATATATAGTATGTTAAGAACAACATTCTCAGATAAGGAGTTGAAAAATATGAATAATAAAGATAAGAAAAACGATAAGATGTCGGTCATTAGAGGCCGATGGACACCTAAAGAAGATAAAATCATTGGTAAGAGTGCTACTGTTAATCATGCACTTAGTCAAGGTGATTCCCTTAAAGGAAGAACTGTTAGTTCAATTAGACAACGGTTCTATAAACTTAAGAAGATACAAAAGGCTGAAAGACTAGAAGCGGCTAATTCCCTTAATAATATTAATAAAGCACATAAGTTATCTAAGTCTAAGAAAAAGGTTGTTAAAACTAAGACCGTTAAACCAACTAAAAAACCTAAGACCCCATATCAAATATGGACAGTAGAACAAGACTATGATTTGGTAATGAACTTTTATGAACTATCAATTGATGAAGCCTGTAATAGATTTAATCGCCCATACGGGACAATAGCAAAGCGTTTAGAAACCATTGTTAATAGCACAAAACCTGCTCACATCTCTCTACTTATGACCGCCACTAAGGAAATTAAAGCCCGTAAGAAAGCCGAGTCAAAGCCAGTCAAAGTTGGCCTGTTGGCTCGCCGTAAGGCACGAAAACAAAGCAAGAAAATTGCTAAGAGCAACCGGAAAATCGCCAAGATTGAGAAGAAACTAAACAAGATGAAAGGTGAATAAATATGGGAAAAAATGCAGAAGCAACAGAGTGTAACAAGTGTGGTGAATTAGTTTATTATGGTGGTATTTGTCCTTGTAGCCGAGAAGAATGGCTTGAACAACTTGAAACTGCTAGGAATGACATAATTCCAATGCTACAAAACAATTGGATTGAAGAGTTTAATACTTGGGGAGATGACGCTATTCATTCTCAAACATGGCATTATTCTATTTGGTTTGCATCAACAAAGATGTTACCCGGATTAGAAGTTCAAGTAGTAATTGATTCTAATAATAGAGCGCACATTTCATCCGGTTCAGCAGGATATGTAAGTTTCTTAAAAGAACCAAAGAAGATGAAATTGCCAGTTAAGTGCTGGTTTCATACTCATCCATTTGGTTCGGCTTATTTCAGTGGAACAGATTGGAATACTGTTAATACATGGAACCTTGTTATGGAGAAAGCCTATGTTATTGGCGGAGATGAACATTACGGTTTTTGGGAAAATACAAAACCTAATGAATTAGAAATTAGAGAAAAAGATGGAACATATAGAACCCAACAACAAATTAAAGGAGAGGAAGAAGAATGAAAAATAAAATAACGACACATGCTGATATTTATGCAATAATTAACCCAATCATAGAGTTAGATTTATCTGTTGAAGATTTAAAAACATTAGCAGATGTATTGTTGGAAGAGGCGTTTGTTTTGGAAGAAGAAAATAAAGAAAGAAAAGCGGAGGGAGAAGAATGAAAACAGGAGATAGCACAACATATAAACGACAAGATATACCTACGACTGGTTATGAAAAAATTACTCTAGGTGAAAAAGAAGATAGACATAAGGGTATTCACCCTACTGATACTAATACCCCTAAAGAAAATATGGGAATTACTTGGTCTAATGAATCTAAAAGAACTAAGAATTTAAAAGAGTTCTACAAAACTCATGTATATACTTGGGTTTCTGAAGGAAACAAAGCATGGGTTCGTGTAGCGGGAACTGATTTAGGTGAGGAAGAATGAAAGCAATTGGTGATTATACTATTATCCAAATAGAAGTTAATACATCTTCTAGTGGATTACAAATAAAGAATGATGGACAAGGGTTGGTTTATTCCTGTCCTTCTCATCCTGAACTTATAGGAAAAACAGTGTTATTTGACGATAACAATAACTACAAGGAACATGAAAACTTTTTGATTGTTCCTTTCAAAAATCTAATGGCGGTGATTGAATGATTATTCAAGGAAAAGAAGTAAAGGAAAAACTATTAGAAGGTATTAACTTAGTAGCCGACACTGTTAAACCCACACTGGGGCCACAAGCAAAGACTGTAATTCTACAAGGTAATCCCCCAGTAGTTATTAACGATGGAGTAACTATTACAAGATACATTAGTCACCCAGACCCATATGTTCAAATGGGAGTCCAGTTAGTTCAAAACCTAGCAAGTAAAGCACAAGATTCTTCTGGTGATGGAACGACTACTGCTTGTATTCTAGCACAGGCACTATGTAATGGTATTTACAATATGGAAGAAGAAGTTAGTGTGCATGACTTTAATTCTTTGATGGAAAGTCTTAGGGAACAGATTATAAATTATCTAGATTCTATCGCTACTCCTATTGAAGAAGATGACATTTTAAATGTTGCTACTATTGCGGCTAATAATGATAAGCAACTTGGAGAGTTGATACAATCAGCACTTACAGAAGTTGGTAGAGATGGAATTGTTACTGTTGAAGAATCAAACAATTACCAAACTCAATTAGTTGTGAGAGAAGGAATGGAGATTCCCGAAGGTTATTTAAGTCATCTAATGTGTAACACTAATAGTGGAAAGGTTGAGTTTACTAACCCTTTAGTGTTTATGTCTAACATACCTTTTCGTAACTTTAAAGACATTATTCCCCTATTAGAGTATTCTACATCTAATGCTCAACCATTAGTAATTATATGTAAAGGAATGGAACATTCGGCTATGGCTAACTTAACTATGAATCTAATTAATAAGACCGTAGAGTGTGCAGTTATTCTAGCACCTAATTTTGGTGATGCTCAAATAGATGAATTGGGAGACATTCAATCAATGCTTGGAGGAACGGTATTTAACAATGAAAGCAAAGACAGTGCTTCTTCCTTTGTAGCCGGAGATTTAGGAACTTGTTCTAAAGTAATCATTACTAAAGAAAAGACAACCTTTGTTGGTGGTAATGGCAATACTAAAGATAAAATTGCCTCGCTTAGAGAGACAGTAAAGGATATGAAAGGACATGACTTGGCAAGAATTAAGTCTCGTATTTCTCGTCTAAAGGGTGGAGTAGCAACTATTAAAGTAGGGGCTTCTTCTTCTATTGAAATGAGAGAAAAGAAAGAAAGACTCGATGATGCACTTAACGCTACTAAAGCAGCACTAGAAGAAGGAATTGTCATTGGTGGAGGTAAGGCTTATCTAAGAGCAACAGTAGATAATACAGACCTACCTGCATGGTTCATTAAGGCTTTAGTATCTCCTTCTATGACATTAATTAAGAATGGTGGTTTTGTTCACAAAGGAAAGGTAAACCCTGTTCTGCATCACTCAGACCCAAACTGGGGTTATAATGCCTTAACTAATATGTATGGGGATTTACATGAAGCAGGAGTATATGACCCCGTAAAAGTAACCAAGAACAGTTTCTTGGCGGCTATGTCTATTGCTTCTTTATTCTATTCTACTGATGTAGCAGTATTGTTGGAGGAATAACAGTGTTTGATGATAAGAAGATAAAAAGAATGACCATTGTTTATGAAGATGGCTCAATAACTATCCTAATTAAACAAGATGATGGCAGATATACTTATGAACGGAGGCCAGTTTAATGAAAAAGAAAGCAATAACAGTGACTTTACCAGCACCACATAAAGCCAATGTTAAATGCCCCATTTGTTTAGGAAACAAGTGTAATGTTTGTAAAATGACAGGTGTATTAGCAATAGAAGTAGCACCCAAGATACCCATTCAAAGAGCGCATATTATCAAGTATGTTGTTGAAAATATACATGATGTGGCTAGAGAAATAACTAAAACTTATGGATTAGTTCCTCAAGTGAATACTTCTGAAGTGGCTGAATTAAATGACGGCCAATATGAGATAGTTCAAATATCATCTTTAGGTGGAGTATGTTGGGTTGTAAATCGTTTAGATGAATTAGACACACCCAGATACTTTACATCAAGACAAGAATTAGATAAGTTTAAACAGGGGTGGATGAGTTGAGTGATAAACTATGGATAAAAACATATCCGCCAAAAGGAATAAAAGAACATATAATGAATATGGGATTCTTTAATAAAGTTCTCCCTATTATATGGGATATAAAGGAGGAAGAATAATGACAGATGAATTAGAAGTTAAAGGAACAATAGTGCGTGATGCTACTATGGAATGTAAAGTTAAAAGAGGAAAATACTGGAATATAGAAGTCTTGGATATTCGTTGGTTTAAAAGTGATAAGCCAACAAACAAAGGTGTTCGTTTGAACATGGAAGAAGCAAAAATGTTATTAGATATATTAAGGAGAGAGATAGATGGATGAAGAAATTATACAAAAGATACCCAGTAGAAGGGTGAGCGAAGTGCAAGCAAAGAAAAGTCTGCGAAGTGCGAATAATGAAAGGTCATATGGTAGTGGTGCAGTAAGTAAATATATTATAGTCGCAAGCGATATTATGGATTTATTTGCAGAGTTTGTAGAACAAGAAATGAAAGTTGCGCCTAAAAGCGGAAGAGGCTCAAGAGTCCAACCACAACATATAGAAAATTGTGGCGGTAAATTTTATAAAGCCATGAGAAAGTTTATGGATGAAGAAAAGAAAGGTGATGAATAATGAATGAAAAGAGATATATGGAAATAACGACTTGGCTTTTAGAAAATCATAATGAAGTGTATGATGAATGGAATGAAGTTCTTCTTCAAATAATTGAAGAAGAAAGATTGACAAATATAGAAAAGGAAAAGGCAGAATTAGAAAGAAAGAGGCCCAATATTATGGAACTCGCTAATTGGTGTAAAGAAAATGAGGAATGGCTTTTAACATTGAATGACCCCGATACAAATATTATTAAGGCAATTCAACTTTCTGTTCGTCTAATGGTAGAGGCTTTAGACAACTTGGACATCAATTCTTCTCAATCTTTAAGTTTGATTGGAACATATCAAACAGCAATTAAGAGTATTGCATCGGGCAGTTGGAATCTTCAGGTTGTTGGCTATCTTAAAAATGGAAGGAGAGTAATTACTCCGTTTAACCATTGTTGGTATCATACTCATGGTGATGATGTTAAGTTTGATTCTAATACAGAATACGATTGGGGGGGAGAAGAAGAATGAGTAATAAACTATATTTAATTACAACAAACAATAAGAAGTTTGAAGAGTGGGCGAAACAGAATAAGAAGAAACTAAAGGAACACGCCTTAGACCACTTCAATGCGGGTTATAATGATGTAGCCAATGGAAACTATTTAGCGAGAGCCTCATTTGTTTGTTACTGGGAGATTTACAGTAACAACTCATTGGCTAAGATAGCACCCGCCATGACTCAAGCATCTTTTATTCATATGATGCACCGCTTTATGGAAAGAGAACAGAACGAAGAAGTAGTGGTTATTCAAAACATGATGAGTAACTTCTTAAGGTTACTTCAACAGTTAAATGAACCTGTTAAGGGTGAAGAAAATGAAGAAGAGTGAATGGGATTACTTGGCTAAGGCTATGTGGGCCTATTCTGAAAAGAATGAAGGAAAGATAAGCAACCTTCTAAAAGAATTGATTATAAAAATACATAAAAATAAGGAGATGATTATAGATGACATGGGCGAATTTAAGCAGACTAATGGAAGCAACAGACCAATTGATAACAACACAACAGGTAATACAGATTTCGAGGAACTTGAGTGACTTTAATACTTTGGTAAGCCCAAGGAGTTCAGTGTTATCTATTCTAGATAAAGATAGCCTAAGTGCTAATAACTTAGGTTTGGCTAAAGCGAAGAAGTGGATGGCTAAAATATTTAATGTATTCGATGATGAAATAGATGGGCTAATGTTTGCTCATTCTGATTTAGGAGAAGCCATCTACTATTTAGATACCTCGGCTGAAACACAGAAAAAGTATTCAGTGAATTATGTTCGTCGGTTGTTAGAATTTGATTATGGAAAAGTAGATTCAAGTCAATTTAAACTGCTTGAAGAATCAATGCTTAACATGTCGGCAAATGAACGCCGATGGTTAATTAGATATATGTTAAGAACACCCCGTAATGGAATTAACACTGGCACTGTAACTAAAGTTATGGCTAAATACTATGATAAGAAACAAGCAGATGTGAAAAAACACCTTAACTTTAATTCAGTAGAAATAGTTTCTCAGTATTATGAGATGAAAGAGAATCCACCAACTGTATTAAGTCACGGCGGTTTTGTATCACCTATGCTTGCTAAGGAAATACCGATGAATAAGTGGCCGACTAATAAAATAGTTGATTATAAATATGATGGAAACAGATACCAGATTCATGTTGATAATAAAAATGTAATCATATTTAACCGCAAGGGTAAGATTGTTACTTACCAATTCCCCGAAGTTGTTGAATGGGTATCAGCCTATAATGTAAAAAACGCTATTCTTGATGGGGAGATATACCCTATTACAGAAAATGGTGGCCCTGCCCCACATAAAACAATGGGAACAAGGGTTCATTCAAAGAATATACAAGAGGCTATGGAAAGAGTCAAGGTCACTTGGGTTATTTTTGACTGTTTGAAACTAGATGATGAAACTATCATGGAGTTACCTTTCAGTGAACGGTTAGAGAAGATGAAAAACTTACCAAATCAAGCACACAGAATGGAAGACGGAGATGTTTTGGCCTTTTATCATAGAGCAATCAATGATGGGTTTGAAGGAATCATCGTTAAAAATGCTGATGTTGCCTATGAAGCCGGAAAAAGAAGCCCTTTCTGGGCTAAGTATAAACCACCACAGATAGAATTAGATGTTGTTATCATGTCAGCCAAGTATGGAAAAGGAAAACGGTCGGGAGTCTTCGGCACTTATGAGGTAGGCGTGAAGGCTAATAATGGTTATCATTCGCTCGGTTCGGTTGGAACAGGGTTCTCCGATGCTGATTTAATCAGTCTTACTCATACACTCCGTAAGAATGTTGAGAGTTTCGACAAAGACACCTTCTATGTTTCACCAGTTGTAGTATTAGAAGTAACTGCTGATTTAGTGTCAAGAGATGATAAAGGAAATATAGGATTAAGGTTTCCTAGATGTGTGCGTATTCGTGATGATAAGTTTGTTGCAGACATTAATACCTTAGAAGATGTGGAGAGATTAGAATGATACAACAAGGAGAGATGACAATTATAGAGACAACGACATACAGATGTCTTAAAATAGACAGTGATGGTTATGCTCATTTAAAGAACATCCTACATGAACAGGGCAGACCTAAGTTAATTTTACAAAAGTATTGTCCTTATGTTGTAGATGGACAAATAGTAATACCTGAAAAGCCACCTGTAATTAAGCACAAGCCTATGACTAAAATAAATGTAACTGCTTTAATTAGAGAAAACACAGACTTACAAATATCTAATTCAGCAAAGTATTTTATTGCTGAATGGGTTGAAACTGCTTTGGCTAACTTAGTAAGTAATGCTCACCGTAATGCCGAGTTAAGAGAAGATGGTCGTTTAACTGCGGCACACTTCTATTGGATGGAAACCAATACTGCACCTAATGGCTTTTGGCCTAGTAATGAAAAATACATGAAGGAGTGAATATAATGTATAGTAAAGATATGTTAATTGGTATTCTTCTAAGCAGGTCTAAAATGGATTTCCATATAGAAAAGGCTGATGATGCCCTTTTAGGTTATAGAGTAAGGCTTAATTTAATTCTACGAGCAGAAGAAGACTTTCTTTTAGCAACCCAAAGAAGCCTTCTTCAACACGGTATTCAATCTAAGTATCATGCTTTAGAACACAAAGCAAGAGCAAAGCCTATTCTTAAAATAGGAGGTATTAAAAACCTGTTTAAGATAACTGAGTTAGTGCCAAAACTACCAGATGCAAAGGGTGAATGGATTGTGTTTAGACAGTTAGTTGAATTAATTTCAGAAGGTCAGCATAGAACTGCTGATGGATTTGATAAAATATTAGAGTTGAAGGGATTGATTTAATGGGATTAACCAACATGAATAACAATAGAGCAATACTAATCACAGGGAAAACAGGAACAGGTAAATCTACTAAAGCACTAACCTTTGTAGAGAATCCTAAGATTCTTTATGCTAATGATATAGACTTTGAGTTGGGTTCTTTTCCCATTGAAAATGGTATAGTGGTAGAAGACTTACATTATAAACCTGACAAAGCCAGTATTTTAAGTATCTTGCGAAACTACAAAGGACAAGTAGTATTAACCGCATTAACTAAGAAATCAGTAGCAAAGGAAATAGTAGATATGTGTCAAATTAAAAGAAGTGGTTCTAGAAACTACTTAGAAGAAGTCCTTAAAGCGGAAGCACCCAACAGTCAAGAACCCTGTTCATATGAACGAGACACATTTACATTAGTGGCAGAGTTCCTAAAGGAAAAAGATAGAGATTCAATTGCTAATTTATTATTATTTAATAAGCCCTCCGATACTCAAGTGTTATCATGGCTAGTAGAAAACATGCACCCCAATAGATTGATATTTGTTGATGGTGTAGTTAAACGGCGTTGGTCGCAAAAATACTTCTATGAAATGTTGGCTCACTGTCATACGGGTAATTCCTTTGGGAGAGTTAATATGCCTAGAAGAAGGGCATACTCACAGATACCCAAGTTATCTAGAAGACTGGGTGTTAAAAACCCAGTTGTCTTACAGCAGTTAATAAAAGATGAAGACTTTGTTACTTGGGCTAAGACTAAATTAAACAATGGAGAATGCCGACTCCTTAAACTCGGTGAAAAAAGAAAAGCAAGAAAGAAAAAGACTGACCCAATTACGGTTCAGCAAACAACATTGGAGGAATATATATGAGTAATAAAAGAAATAAAGAAAGAATTAGAAAGATTCTCCTAGAAGGTGGAGATATGACTACCGGCCAAATACTTGACAGATTAAATAATAACATTATGTCTAAATGTGGGAGTAGTCAGTATAGAAGTAGACGACATGATACTGTTAGTATGAATCAACTTTGTAATCTAATGAGAGTAGTTGCCTCTAAAAAAGAGTTTTGTCAAAATAGAAAACAAGAAATTTGGAGAATTAAAGAGGTGAAGAATAATGTTGTGGACAGAAAAATACAGGCCGAATAAATTAACTGATGTTATAGGACAAGAACATTTTGTTATGGATTCTAAATCATGGGTTGAAGAAAAAAACATGCCTAATGTTCTATTATATGGAAATCCCGGAAATGGGAAAACAAGTGCAGGTATTGTTCTTGCTAAAGAAATACTAGGTGATAACTTCAAAGATAACTATGTAGAAGTAAATGCTTCGGATGATAGAAGATTAGAAACAGTTAGAACAATGATTAAGAATGTTGCACAAAGCGGCACTATTGGTGATGCGCCTTTTAGAATGATGCTACTAGATGAAATGGATGGAATGACTACCGATGCCCAGAATGCACTAAAGCGTATTATGGAACGGTATTCTAGTAATATTCGTTTTGTTATTACATGTAATGATAGGAATAAGATTATCTTTGCACTACAAAGTAGGTGTGCAAATTATTATTTTAAGCCTGTCTCTAATGATGCCATCTTTGAAGTATTATCAACTATCCTTCAAGCAGAAGGAATAAATAGATTCTCTAAGGATGAATTGGACTCCTTTATATATGCCATGAATGGTGACATGCGGAGGGCGATTACGGAACTACAAGCGGCGAAAGCAAGCAATTCCACCCTCCAATCCCAAATTGACATCGTTTTAGATGACTACAATAAAATATTAATTCAAATAACTAATAAAAATTCTAATTCACTAAGTAGTATTCACGATTTGTTACATGAGGGTAGGTCTATGAGAGAAATATGCGTAGGCTTACATGATGCTGTAATAAATGATGAAGAGTTAGAAAGTAACTTAAAATTTAAATTCCTTAGAACGATTGGAGAAAGCGAATGGCGTTCAACCACTATGACTCCGAAAGTATTAGCCTCATGGTTAATAGGACAACTATCATAGAATTGAATATAAAAAATAGGAAGTGAAAAATATGGATGAAAATATGAAAACTGAAATTGAAAACGGTGCTAAGGCAATCAGCCTAAGTGCAGAAGAAGCGATGAATAAATTTGAAGAGATTTGTTCTGAAAACAGCATTGAAACAACAAACCCTGTCGCTAAAGGTCTTTGGCGAAACTTTGTTGCTAATGTGCGACGAACACAAGATAGTGGTAAGACTGTTGAACAAGGAAATGATTCTTTCTACAAGAGCGCATTTGGATTCTTTGTGTCTTTAGAAGCACCAAGAGATATGATGGCTTGGAACAGAATGAAAGCAAAGGAAGAGTTTTTGCGTGACAGTGATGGTGCGCTAGAATCAGGAGTTGTTGCAGTAGCAAATCAAAACGCTCTTGGTAAGTGGGTTGTTTCCCGTTACCATAATGATGCCTATGATGAAAAGACTATTAGTAGTTTGCCATCAGGTGCAGAAGAAACAGAAGATGGTCGTTTCTTTATTCCTCTTGATAATACTGCTGTTTATATGAATGGTGGTAAGAATGATAACTACGGTAAACCTCTTCCTTCTGAACAAATGCGAAGAAGTGGTGTATTCTATGGTTCTTTGGGAACTGGAGAAATGCAACCTTATTACTTCTCTTATAAGAATCAAGGCGGTATTGATTTTGCACCTAATACTTTTGAATGGTGTCATTTTATGTGTGTTCTTGGTTCTAATGGAACAGATATTTATGGTGCTAAAACCATGACAGCCGATAGTTTAACTATGAACACTGATATGGACACTGAAAATGACCTTTACCGTAACATGGGTGAGTTTGACTTTGAACAATGTCTAAAGGATAACTTTAATTCAAACCTTGTGCCTTTGGTTGAAATGGATAGAGCGCATATTCAGCGACAAGCCCTACCTTCTAAGGAACGATATGTTGTTACAGACGGAACAGTTTGTAATATGAATATGCAACCGACTAAAAACGGAAACCGTATTATTAACATTACTGATTTGAATGCTGAATTGGATTACGAGAATGATTCGGGAATGACAACTTGTTGGATTCCAGAACATTTAACTCTAGACTTTGGTATTGGTTCTACTGTAATTGTTGTTGGGCGAACAAGTCAAAGAACAACTGATGAAGGAGTTGAACCAACAACTATCAATGTTGCTGGTATTCTATGCACTGTTAAGCATGGTTCAGCGATTGAAATATCACAACCTGTCGAGGAAAACTTTGACTGGTTTTGATTAAGTAATCAAACGCTGTGTAATCGTTGGCGTTAATGACGGTCATATAGGTGCGAAGCCTATATCCTCTATGGGGGGAAAACATATGGAAGATTTAAAACAAAATAGATATTTATTAAAAGGAAGCAGTTATATTCTTGACCTGTATAAAGTAGACTTTATTACATGGAAAGAGAACGAAAAAGTAGAAGACACCTATTGGGCAAAATTGCACATGGGTAGTAAAGAAGCAAGGTATATTTGTGACAATAAAACAGAACTAAGAGAATTGGTTTTGGCTTGGACTAATATACAAGGTGAAGAAATAGAAGTAACAGAAGAAGAATTAGTTAAGGAATGGTGAATCAAATGGGATTAACAGATAATAAAAATACAACAG
>TARA_R110002110_G_scaffold25867_3_pt1 | contig 18149 bp, 14 predicted proteins | sample TARA_R110002110 | Tara Oceans TARA_R110002110 (sample SAMEA4397330) | marine metagenome | biome: Polar Biome; feature: [SRF] surface water layer (ENVO:00010504); material: water (ENVO:00002006), including particulate matter (ENVO:01000060) such as... | depth 5 m
CAGCGGCAGCTTGATCTTCCAGAACGCGGCAGCGCCGGTGATGCCGTCAATCTCGCCCGCTTCCAGAATTTCTTCGGGGATCGACAGAAGCGCCGCATAGATCAGCATCATCGGAATCCCGACAAACTGCCAGACCGAGATCAGGGCGAGCGTTGTCAGCGCATATTCTTCCTTGCCAAGCCAGGGGGCCATCAGGCTTTTCAAGCCGACGAAATCCAGCATCGAGGGCGCGATGCCCCAGATCGGCGACAGGATCAGTTTCCACGCAAAGCCGACGATCACGAAGGACAGGATTGTCGGCAGGAAAATGGCAGAGCGGTAAAACCCGGCAAAGCGCAGGCGGGGATGGCTGAGGATCGCGGCCAGCACGATGCCGATTGGGTTCTGCACCAGCATATGAACGAAGAAAAACCAGAAGTTGTTGCCGAGCGCGTTCCAGAAGGCATCGGCCCAATGGGGCACGCCGAACAGGGTGCGGAAATTGGCGAGACCGACGAAAACGCGGGTTTGATCGACCTGCGTATACAGCGCGAGCCGCAATGTATTGAAAAGTGGCATGATCATGATCGCGGTGTAGATCAGCACCGCCGGTGCCAGAAAGACCAGGATATGCCAGCGTATTTTGGGGGTTCTGCCTGCGGATTTCATCTGTGTCTCCCTTCGGGCACCTTGCGGCGGGTCGGCCCGGGCAATCGGTTTGCCCGGGCCGGTGTAACGGCTTTCGCGGTCTTACTTCTGCGGTGCGTACCAGCTTGCCAGACCGGCTTGCAGGCGTGCGCCGATGGCTTCAGGGGTCTCGGTGCCCTTGATCGCGGCCACTGACGCCCCCCAGGTCTCGTTCTCGAGGTTCGGGGTGCCACGCGACAGGATCTGATAGGTCGAGCGGATGGTCGACTCGCACTCATCGCGCCAGCCGACGAATTCCTGCGCCAGCGGGTCGTCCATCGCCACCTTGTGGTTGGAAAGCGAGAAGAAGCCGGGCAGGGCATTGGCATAGATCGAGGCAAATTCAGAGGTGCCGACCCAGTTCAGGAAGGTTTTCGCGGCTTCCGCATTCGGGCTGGCGGCGTTCATGCCGATCGCAATGTCGGTGTGATCCGAGATGTAGCACTTGTCGCCCTTGGCTTTGACCGGCGGCTTGAAGGCACCCATTTCAAAATCGACAAGGTTGTTGAAGCCTGAAATTTCCCAGCTGCCGGCCGGATAGATCGCGGCGCGGCCGAGGGTGAACAGGTTCTGACTGTCGGGATAGGTCTGCGCCTCGAATCCGTCGCCCAGATATTGCCTCCATTTCGCAAGGGTGGCATAGGGTGCGACCCATTGCTCATCGGTCAGTTTCTGGGTTCCCGCGATCAGCGCCAGGCGACCTTCTTCGCCTTTCCAGTAGTTCGGGCCGATGTTGTTGTAGCCCATCGTCGCGGCTTCCCACTGGTCGTTGGTGCCCATCGCCAACGGAATATACGTGCCGTCCGCCTTGATCGCGTCGAGGACCGCGAAGAATTCATCCTCGGTTTCCGGCACGCTCAGGTTCAACTCGGCGAAGGCGTCCTTGTTATAGATGAAGCCGTGAATCACCGATGCCATCGGCACACAGAACGTGGCCTTGCCATCATCGGTCTGCCAGGCAGACTTGGCGACATCCGAGAAAGAGGCCATCGCCTCCAGCCCCGACAGATCGGCCAGCTTGCCGCCTTCATAGAGTGCCAGCGAGGCATCGAAAGGACGGCAGGTGATCAGATCGCCAGCCGAGCCGGCATCGAGTTTGGAGTTCAGCACCGCGTTGTACTCTGCGGGGGCGGACGGGGTGAATTTCACCTTGATATCCGGATTGGCCGCTTCAAAGGCCGGAATGATCCTGTCCTGCCACAGGACCAGATCGTCATTGCGCCAGCTTTCGATGACCAGCGTGGTCTGGGCTTGGCCCATACCGGCCAGCACGGTCGACGCCAGAAGCGCCATTCCCAAAGTTGTCTTTTTCATTTCTCTCTCCCTAGGTTTCGGTTTGTTGCTTGTTCAAGTGCTTGCGGCGCTGACACGCCTTGAATGCGCGCCAATGCGGCCCGCAAATTTCCGTCAGTTTCCACCAGAAGCGCCGTGGCCTCCGCGATATCCGCCGCCCCCGCGACCAGCAGCGCAGCCGGTTTGATCGCGCCTCTGGCCTGCGCGATGGCCTCTGCTGCCCGCGCGGGGGGCGCATCGGTGATCTGACACACGATATCGACGGCGCGTGCCCGCAGCTTTTCATTGTCGGCTACCAGATTGACCATCAGCCCGTCATGAACATGGCCCAGGCGCACACCCATCAGGGTCGACATCATGTTGAGCGCGGCTTTCTGCGCCGATCCCGCCCCCATTCGCGTGGACCCGGCGAGCACTTCGGGCGGCGTCTCGAGACAGATCGCAATATCGGCCAGCGCGAAAATCGCGGCGCCCCGGTTGTTGGCGATGCAGACCACTGCGGCACCGCGTGTGCGCGCGATGCGCGCCACCTCCATCGCGTAGGGGGTGCTGCCGGACGCTGACACCGCGATGACCATGTCGCCTGCCGCAATATCCCCGGCATCGTGGCGGGCGTCGTCCGCGTCATCTTCGGTATGGCCGGGCATCCTTGCATCCACCGGAATGCCGCCCGCCATCAGAACCCGGATCTGTGTTGTGGGGATGCCGAATGTTCCGCTCAATTCGGCCGCGTCCGCCAGCGCCATCAACCCCGAAGACCCGGCGGCCGCATAGAACAACCTGCCGCCCGCCGCGACCACCTGCGCCATCCGAGTGCCCGCCTGGGAAATTTCGGAGATTGCGCCGTCAAGAGCGCTCAGCGCCGACTGCTGGCCGCGCCCCAGCAGCCGCGTGATCTCAACGTCGGACAACAGGTCCAGTCCGCGGGCAGCAGGGTTGGAAGCCTCTGTTCTGTTCGATGGCATGTGATTCGTCCCTCCCAAGTCCAATTACAATACCTTTGAAATACCTATTGTCCAATACTTTTTGCACCGCAGCCTGTTTTCGACGTATTTGGTAAAATTGGCCTTTATTCTCTGCTATAGGTGCTATAAAGGTATTGCTATGACGATGGGTGCAACAAATAGCCTTCTTGGCATTGATGGCGGCGGAACTTCTTGCCGTGTCGCGCTTTTGTGGCGCGGCAACCGATACGAATCGCGCGGCGGCAGCGCCAATGTCACCAGCGATCCGCACGGGGCGGTCAGCACGATTGCAACCGGCCTGAAGGATGTCGCAAAGCAGGCGGGCCTTGAGCCGGAAAGGTTGCGCCAGATACCGGCGCATCTTGGTCTTGCGGGGGCGACGACGCCTGCGATCTGCGATCAGGTCAAGGCGATGCTGCCATTGGCGCGCGCCTCGGTATCGGACGATCAACTGACCACGCTTGCGGGTGCGCTGACGCGCGATGACGGCGTCGTCGTCAGCATTGGCACAGGTTCTTTTCTGGCGCGACAGCAACGGGATGCCCGGCGGTTTCTCGGCGGCCATGGCCTTGCGCTGGGCGATGAGGCCTCGGGTGCCTGGCTCGGTCGCGCGCTTCTGGCCCGCGTGTTGCACAGCGTTGATGGCCTCGCCCCCTCCAGCCCCCTTACCGTTGAAATCCTGGCGGAATTCGGCGACGAGGCCGGTGCGGTCTCGCTTTTCGCGGCAACGGCCTCACCGGCCCGCTTTGGTCATTCCGCTCCCAGGGTGGTCGCGGCGGCGCGGGCGGGCGATGTCGTGGCGCTTGCTTTGATGCGGTCGGGGGCAAGCTACATTCTGGCGGGAATCGAGGCACTGAACTGGCAAGAAGGCGAGGCGATCTGCCTGATGGGCAGTCTCGGGCCGTACTACCGCCCCTATTTGCCCGACCATGTCACGCGCTGCGTCCGTGACGCGAAGGGATCGGCCCTCGACGGCGCATTGTTCCTGGCCGCGCAGAACGCGCAGGCCGGGGTGGCCGACACCCCCCCTGAACCCGACCCGAACCGCAACGGCGGGCGGGGTCAGAAAGCGAAATTCACATGACCGCCACCGCGTTTTTGCGCTCGGATCAATGGATGCAGGGAGGCTCGGGCCTGCTTTATGTAAAGTTGCGCAAGCGCATCGAGGAAGGCATCGCCAAAGGTGTCCTGACGGCGGACAACCCGCTTCCGCCAGAGCGCGAGATTGCGGCGCTGACGGGTCTGTCGCGCGTCACGGTGCGCAAAGCGATGCAGGAATTGGTGGACAAGGGCGCGATCGTACAGCGTCAGGGTGCGGGCAGTTTCGTCGTCGAACGCAAACCGCGGGTCGAGCAGTCCCTCTCGCGGCTGACCTCTTTTACCGAAGACATGGCGCGGCGTGGTCTGACGACATCGGCACATTGGCTGCATCGCGGTGTATTCATGCCCTCGCCCGAAGAAAGCGTGGCGCTGGCGCTTTCCGCCGGTGATTCCGTCGCACGGATCGCCCGGATGCGCCTTGCCGACGACCGCCCGATGGCCATCGAGCGGGCCTCGCTGCCGACCGATATCCTGCCCAACCCGCTGGAGGTCGAAACGTCGCTGTATGAGGTGCTGGAAGCCAATGGCAACCGACCGGTTCGCGCCTTGCAGAAAATTTCGGCGATCAACCTGTCCGAGAGGGACGCCAATCTGCTGGGTATCGAAACCGGCGCTGCTGGGCTGCGCATCGAACGCACCTCCTATGTCGCCAGTGGCCGTGCCGTTGAATTCACCAGATCCATCTATCGTGGCGATGCCTATGACTTCGTGGCTGAACTGCGCCTTGCCTCAAATTAGGAAATCCCATGCCCGACAAAACCAGCACGCCCGCCAAAAACAGTAAAATGCGCCAGGAAATTCTTGAAATCCCCGAAGCCGTGTCCCGGTTGCTCGTGCAAGGCGCTCCTGAAATCCGCGCCACGGCTGCCAGGCTGCGCGACCATGACCCTGCTTTTGCCATCAGCATCGCGCGTGGTTCCTCCGACCATGCTTGCAGCTATTTCAAATACGCCAGCGAGATCCTGGCGGGTATTCCCGTCTGTTCTGTGGGGCCTTCGGTCGCCTCGATCTACAAGGCGCCGCTGAAGCTGAAAAACAGCTTCAGCCTTGCGGTGTCGCAGTCTGGCAAAAGTCCCGACATCGTCGAAATGGCCCGTGCCGCCCGGCGCGACGGGGCTTTCTCGATCGCCTTGACCAACAACCCGCAATCAGATCTGGCCCGCGTCAGCGCAGAAACCATCGACATCCACGCCGGCCCCGAACTCAGCGTTGCGGCGACCAAGACCTTTGTGAACTCGGTTGTCGCATCGTTGATCCTGCTGGCCGAATGGCGGCAGGACGATGCCCTGAAGGCCGCGCTGTCGGATTTGCCCGGGCACCTGGCAAAGGCCGCCGAACAGGATTGGCCCGGGTTGCGCGCGGCTATCGGTTCTCACCGCTCGCTCTTTACCCTCGGGCGCGGGCCGGGTTGGGCCATTTCAAACGAGGCTGCCCTCAAGTTCAAGGAAACCTGCCAGATCCACGCCGAAAGCTATTCCACGGCCGAAGTGTTGCACGGCCCGGTCTCGATCGTCGGCGAAGGCTTTCCGGTGCTGTGTTTTGCGTCGGGCGATGCCGCCGAGGATGCGGTTGTCAGCATCGCGGATGAGCTGGCGAGGAAGGGCGCGCGGGTTTTCGTAACCTCGGACAAGGCGAAAACCGCCGGGGTGCTTGAAAGCGTGCGCACCGGTCACCCGCTGACAGACCCGCTTTGCCTGATGGTTTCGTTCTACGCCATGGTCGAACGGGTGTCGCTGGCCCAAGGCAATGACCCCGACGCCCCGCGCCACCTGCACAAAGTCACCGAAACACTATGAACACCACCATCGAAGCCTTTACCGGGGCAGCCATATTTGACGGCACCCGCCTGTACAGCGACAGTGCCTTGCTGATCGCGGGCGGGCGGGTCGCGGGCATTGTGCCCGAGGCTGCGGTGCCCGCAGCGGCCAAAAATCACCGGCTGTCGGGCGGCACCCTTCTGCCCGGCTATGTAGATCTTCAGGTCAATGGTGGTGGGGGGCTGATGTTCAACGACCAGACAACGCCGGATGCCCTGCAAACCATGGCCGATGCCCATGCGCTGATCGGCGCGACGTCGATCTTGCCGACCCTGATCACCGACAGGCCCGAGCGCACGATCGCCGCGATTGATGCGGTGGACGCCGCACTGCGCCGCGGCGTGACCGGGATAGAGGGGCTGCATCTCGAAGGTCCGCATCTGTCCCTTGCCCGCAAAGGGGCCCATGATCCCGCCTTGATCCGGCCGATGTCGCGTGCCGACATGACGCTTTTGCAAGACGCGGCGCAGCGCCTCCCCGTGCTCAAGATCACGGTCGCGCCCGAAACGGTGACGGCCGGACAGATCGGAACCCTTTCGCGGGCGAACGTGCTGGTTTCGCTGGGCCACAGCGACGCGCCCTATGATCTTTGCCGTCGCGCCGCCGAAGCTGGCGCACGCTGCGTCACGCATCTGTTCAACGCGATGAGCCCTCTGGGCAACCGGGAACCCGGCGTGGTTGGCGCGGCCCTGGGGCTTGGCAGTCTTTCCGCGGGTCTGATCGCCGACAACATCCATGTTCATCCCGAGAGCATGGCCCTGGCCCTTCGCGCGAAAACAGGGCCGGGGCAGATATTTCTGGTCTCGGACGCCATGGCGACGGCAGGTTCGGAGATCGGGGGTTTCGCGCTCAACGGTCGCTGGATTGCGCGGCGGGGCGACAAGCTGACGCTGCAAGACGGCACGCTGGCGGGGGCTCATCTGGACCTGACAACCGCTTTGCGCAATGTGTTGGCGTTGCAGGGTGTCAGCTGCGAACAGGCGTTTTCAATGGCAACTTCCCGTCCGGCAAACCTGATAGGCCAGGCAGACCGTATCGGTCACCTGACCAAAGGCGCGCTGGCGAATTTCCTGCATCTCGCCGACGATCTTACCCTGGCTCGCGTCTGGCACGTCTGACGCAGACGCGTTCGCCCCCTTAGTCGAGCCGGTCTGGCCTGGCTTTGCGCATGACCCGCCGGCCCGAATGTGATTTTGCCCGCCTTGATATCAGTTCGGATGCGGTGACCGACGCGGCGGCGTGACCACCCGGTATGGAAAAGATGCCGGCCTACCGGCCCCTTGCGCCGTAATGCTCCGCCGAGGGTCGTCTTGATCAGGCGTTTTTTTCATGCGCCATTCCGGTTTCGATGACATCTGGCTCACATTGTCCGTCGATAAGGAACTGCCGGATGCTTCAGCGTACCAGGAACTCTGCGTGAAGCGCCCCGGCAGCGTTGATGCTTTTCAGGATATCGATCATATTGTTCGGTGCGACGCCAAGTGCATTCAGGCCGGCAACCACTTCTGACAGGCTTGTCGAGCCGTCCAACTCCGCCATCCCGGTCCCTGTCTTTTGTTCGATGGCAGCGCTGGTCCGGGGCACGATCACGCTTTGACCGTTACTGAACGGATTTGGCTGAACAACAGCGGGGGCCTCGTCGACCCGCAAGGTCAGGCCGCCCTGTGCCACTGCCACCCGGCTGATTCTGACATCCGCCCCCATGACAATCGTGCCTGAACGCTGATCGACAACCACACGCGCCCGCGTTGCGGGCTCAACCAGAATGTTCTCTACCCGTGCCAGTACATGAGCAGGTGATGCCGCGCGGGTTGCCGCGAGGTTGAGGCTGACCGTCCCGGAATCGAGCATTTCTGCAACCTGGCGTCCGAACTCCGAGTTGATGGCCGCTTCAATGCGGCCAGCTGTTGTGAAATCAGCGTTGCGCAGGGCAAGGCGGATGTTGCGAAGCCCCCCGAAATCAAAGTCGATTTCCTGCTCGACCCTTGCTCCGGACGGAATGACTCCGGCAGTTGGTACGCCCTGTACCACCCGTGCGCCGTCGCCCTCGGCAGACAGGCCACCTGCAATGATTGTGCCCTGTGCCACGGCATAGACCTGACCATCCGCCCCGTTCAAGGGCGTCATGACAAGCGTACCACCCAACAGGCTCTTTGCATCACCGATCGCGGAAACCGTAACATCGATCTGTCCTCCCATTCGTGCGAAGGGAGGGAGGCTGGAGGTCACAAAAACCGCGGCTACGTTTTTGGGGCGAAATTGTTCGCCCGTGACGTTCACGCCAAGTCTTTCGAGTAGATTGGTCAGAATTTCTTCGGTAAACGGTGCGTTCCGCATTCCGTCACCCGTTCCGTTCAAGCCGACAACGAGGCCGTATCCGACAAGATCGTTTCCGCGAACACCATCAAACTCCACAAGATCCTTGATGCGGATCGGTGCCGTTTGGGCCGAAAAAGGCAACATGACCGCCAAAAGGAAAACAAATGCCCGGATCATCTCAGAAAATCCACAAGGCTGAGCCGTGAAAGTCGCGCGGTAACGGCATAAAGCGTTTCAAGCTGATTTTGCGCCGTCTCCATCCGGGTTGCCGCATCGTAGGCGTCAACGCCGAGAAGATCGTATTTCAAGACCTGCAATGCGTTGCTCTCGCTTTCGTTCCGGGTGCTAGCTTCGTCAATCCTAGCTTCAGAAATACCAATTCGTCCTGCAAGTGCCGCGCGCTCTGCTTGGCTCTGCATCAGTAATTCTCCCGAGCGACGGCTCAATTGGGCTCTCGCTTGCGGAGTGGCAGATATATTTTCGCGATGGACCAAAGCCGCCGTCGCGAGTGCTTTTACGGTGTTTCGGATCGCCGGGTCGAGGGCCGTAAACCCAATTTCCACCCGATCATCGGGTGAGATCATCCGCTCCCCGGGGGGGGGGCCGCCGACATAGGCGATGCTTTCATAGCCCGCCGGATCTTCAAACCAGGCGTCTATGGCCGTTTCCGTCGCTTCGGCTGTCCCGGCGCCTGCCGCGATGATGGCGTTTTCCAACGCAGACAAAATATCTTCGGCACTGGCCAGGGCCGGACGGTCGCTGGCAGCCCCAGCAAAAAGGCTTTCTTCACCGAAACGAGTATTGAAACTGGATATGACCGCAGAAAACCGTTGGTCAGCATCCTGAAGCACTGCATTCATAGTTCCGGTTTCACCTAGGGTTCCGGCGCTCAGCAGCGAGTTGCCGATATCCTGTGTCATCCGGGATACGTTTGAAAGAACTTGTTGCATCGCGCTGGTGGTCATCGCAGCATCCTTGGCCGCAGTTTGAAACGCGGAAAGCCGGGTCTGCGTTGTTTCAAGTCCCGCGAGCCGGCTGATATCGCCGCGCAATTGTCGAACAGTATCGGAGGCTTGCCCGGTTGAAAGTTCTTTCGCCGCGGTCTGGCTTTCCAGTTTCAGCGCGGTCGTCTGTCGGCGCAACATCAGGTTTTGGGCGAGATCGCCGATGCTCATAAGGCTCATGCTACATTCCCAACAAAATTTTCATCATATCATCAACGGTCTGCACCACTTTCGCATTGGCGGCGTAGGCGCGTTCGATAAGCAGAAGATCCTGGAGTTCACGGTCTGTGTCGACGCCCGCTCCGAGTTCCAGATATTGAAGTGCGCCATAGCGGGCCGAGGTGAAACTGGCCTCAGTTTCTGCATCCAGCCGATCAGTGGCGATACGGGCCGTCAATTGCGCCCCAACCTCTGAAAAGCTGCGATTGGCGGGGCTGAAGGGACCCGAAGACATGGGCCGTGGATCCGTCAAGGCCCTTTCCATCGCGCCGAGCAGTCGGGCGTCTCCGACCGGCCCGGGCGTGGTCGCGCCCAGACCGTCGCGTAGTTTCCATACTGCGCCACCATTTTCAGTCGTGACGAGGCTGTTCAACGTGATGCGGCCCGCCAGGCCAACTTCATTTTCGACCGACAACGCCAGCCCGCGATCCGTGAACAGGCCGGCGTCGCCGGTGACAAGGGTCGAATCCAGTGCCGGATCCGCAAAACGCTCAATCAGGTCGCGTGCAACGGCGTCCAGATTCGCCTGTGCGTCGGGGGCTAGAGTGTCGCGAATTGCGAATTGTGCGGACAGGGAACCCCCGCCCAGAGCACCTGCGGCATCCGTTTTGACGGGTTTTCCGTTGAGGGTCAGTCCCGACAACGCGCCCGAGGCAAGTGTCATATCCGGCGTGATAACTCCAGCGGCTGAAAACCCGAGAATTGCGGGCCTGCCATCAAGCAACGCTGCACCCGTGATGGTGTAGAGGGCGATACGGCCGTTTTCACGGGGCATTTCCCGCAGCGGAACGATGGGGGCGATGCGGTCGATCAACTGCTGTCGCTGATCCTCGAGCGCCGAGGGGTCGCGGCCGTCGGAATTGAAGGCGACGATCTGGCCGTTCAGTTCCGCAACGGCTGAAAGCGCACGGTTGATCGCTTTGACATCTGCTGCGATCCGGGTGTCTGCCGTGCTGCGGGCTGACTGGATTTCTTCGGAGCTGCGCTGGAAGGTCTCTGTCAGATTGCGGGCCGCGTCCGCCAGTCCGACAAGTCGTGCCTCACTTTGCGGTTGGCTGGCGGCGGAAATCAACGCGCCGTCCAATGCAGCGATCCGTCCGACGAGCGAGCCTGCGTTTTCGGCGCTACCGACCGCGGATTCGAGGCGCTGCAAAAATCCCGTCGCGACGTCACAATCCGCCGAGGCAGCGGCCGCAAGCCGGCGATCGTTCAGCAGAACCTGATTGACCTGACGTGTGACGCCATTGATCTGGACGCCCTGACTCACATCGCCGACCTGTCGGGCACCGATTTCCAATTCCCGACGCGCATACCCTTCTGTCAGCGCATTCGCGATGTTGGACGAGATCAACTCCGCAGCCCGCGAGGTCGCGGTCAACCCGGACAATGCGCTCGACATGGTGCCGGAAATACTCATCGCTCAGCCCTCTCAACGTTTGATGTTTGTGGTTTCCTGCAGCATTTCATCCACGGTCTGTATAACCTTGGCATTGGACGAATAGGCGCGCTGCGTCTGGATCAGAGCCGTCAACTCTGTCGCGACATCGGTGGCAGATCCTTCACGGGCATAGCCGACCACGGCGCCCGTCGGTCCGTTTCCGGCATCCCAGAGAAAGAATGAACCGCTGTCAGGAGAGACCTGATAGGTCTGATTGTTCAACATGGACAGGCCATTCAGGTTTGGCACATCGACCAGCGGAATCTGGTACAGTCGTCGGGTAAATCCGGTATCATATGCGGCATTGATAAAACCGTTCTCATCAATTTCGACCGAGGTCATCGTCCCGACCGGAGAGCCGTTTTTTGTGATGGATGTAGGCGAATAGTTATCTGACAATTGGGTCAGTCCGTTCGGATCCCCCGGCTTGCCGATGGTCATTTCCATCGGACCACCTGCGACGGTCAGCGCAAGCGTTCCGTTCGCAGGGTCATACCCGCCGCCTGCATTGGTCGCGACGGACAACAATGTCCCGCTGCTGCCCCGCGAGGAATCAAAGGTCAGCGTATAGTCCCCGACGATCATGTCAGACTGCGCAGAGTCCTTTATGACCATCGACCATTGGTTTGAACTGCCCACCGCCGGAACTGATGGCGTGAAAGATATCTGCAATGTTTCCGAGGTGCCGAGATTGCCGAAATACTCGACCGAGAGCGGCAGCGAATCGCCCGATGCCGATGCCACCGTTTGTGTCGCGGGCAAGTTTACCCCCAGTTTCATTTTCGTCGTCGGGTCGCCGGCTTGTTGGTTGGTGTTGATCGTCACCGGTTCAAGCCCTGCCACGGTGTCTCTGGGCAAGGTTGGAATCTCTCCGTCGGCGTTCGCAGGCCATCCCAGCAGAACGAGACCGGATTCCGTTCTGAGCGTGCCGCTGGCATCCGGGTGGAAAGAGCCCGTTGTCGTCAGCAACATCGTGGTATCCGAGACGCCGGTCGACAGGCTGGCACCCGTGGTGACCGGCAGCATTCCCCGACCCGAAATCGCAATGTCCATCGCGTTGGATGTGCCGACCAGCGCCCCGCGCTGGTTGATCATGCGCGATGAGGTTGCGCGGACGCCCCCGGCTGAATACTTGCCAGCCCCCTGATCCTGGCTGAGAACCATACTCTCGAAATCAGCGCCGGCACGTTTATAGCCATAGGTGCCCGAATTCGCGATGTTGTCGGAAATTGTCGCAAGCCGTGTGGCGTTGGCATTCAGCCCGGCCACCCCGGCGTTCAGCGAGGAAGAAATTGTCATGAAAAGCGCCTTTCTGCTGCTCCGACTCCCGTCAGAGCCAAAACTGCACCAAGCACCTTAAGATACACCTAATTGCCGACGGGCAGACCCCCCATCGCTCATCTCCATAAATTAAAGATATATATCAGACGCTTGACGGGCGCGAAATGAAGCTATCGCACACGCCGCAGCAGAATCAGTTCCAGTCGGTTGTTGCGAACATCCACCGGATTTGCGGTTACCGGCTTGTTGGCGGCGAATCCGCTGACGCGCTGAAAGCGCTCGGGTGGTGTTCCGCCCTCTTGTATCAGTTGGCGCAGAACCTGCGCCCGCGCCGCGGAAAGTGCCCATGCCGGGTTTTCGATCAGCGTGATCGGGAAAGAGCGGACGTGCCCGTTGACAGCCAGGCGGTTTTTCGTACTGCCCAGCACATCGGCCAGCAGTTTCGCAATGTCCCTGGTGGTTTTGGTCGGCTCTGCCGTCGTGCCCGAGAAAAGGGGCGATTTTTCGAGATCGAAGATTTCGATCACCAGACCTTCGTCGGTCACTTTCGTCACAATGTGGCGCAGCGCCTGTTGCATCGTCATGCTCTCGCCGCCGCGCGCGGTCAGCGTTTCAGAGAGATCCGCCAGTTCTTGTTTGATCTGTTCGGCGTTCTGTCCGGCCATCTGGCCGTTTTCACCGCCATTCTGCAATTCTGCGGCAGGGCGTCGGTTTGTGGCACCCGTTCCGGTCTGCGGCTGGACTTCCTGCGTGAAAACAGAGTTCCCGCCGAACGCACCGTCTCCGCCACCCGACACTCGGTTCACCGGAATTGTCGGGCTGAAGTAGTCGGCAAGCCCCTTGCGTTGTTTTTCCGTCGTTGCATTCAACAGCCACATCAGCATGAAGAAGGCCATCATGGCCGTAACGAAGTCTGCATAGGCCACTTTCCACGCTCCACCGTGGTGTCCGCCTGCGACGACAATTTTCTTCCGCTTGATGATGACTGGCCTGGCATTTGATTGCCTGTCCATCACACCACCCGTCATTACACCCGGGACCAGTGGTAACATCTTGCTGTGAAAGAGGAGTTAACCTTTAGCATTGTCCATAGTTGTCAGGATCTTGCCATAATTCGGGCTCCCCTTCCCGCAAGCGGATCCTCAGGGACGCCCGGGTTGTGCATCCAAGTTGTGGTCGGCACGGCTTCGGGAGGCAAGCGGATGCGGGTGCCAGACGCGAAGCCTGGCACAGGTTTCCAGACCAAGTGCCGCATAATCAGCCTGGAATGCCAAGGCATTGGCACGGCTGAGCCCGCTTTCGATTTTCAGTGTGCCGGGCATCGGGCCCAACGAGTCGCGCGGCAGGTCCGAACGTCCAAGCAGGAAATCTGCAAGATCGCGGCGGGGCCGAATGTCGGCTGGCGTCAGAAACAGATCAAAGCGCTGAAAATCGTGGTTCAGCGCGATCAGCGGAACCCGGGGATAGCGCGCCAGCAGAAGGGCGCAGGTCTGATGGTTCATACGTGCGGCAACAGCACCGGTCAGCCGACAATGCTCAAGACCCAACCGCCTGATATCCGTAAGGAAAGCGACGGGCAAGGACAACCCTACCCGATGGCCTGGCAACAGATCGTACAGCGCCGACAGCGGGGCGGAAACGCTGGTGACGAGGCCCTTGATCGCGTGCATCCGGCCGCGAAGGCGTCGGGCCGCAGCTTCGGGCACGTCCTTCAGGATAAGACCGCCGGGTCCGGCCAGCGCCGCCGATGTCCCGCCGGGGGTGCCACACGCGTTGGAAAGATGTTGCGCGGACAGCAGCTTTGTCAGCGCCTGCGCGGCCTCGTCGATGAAGCGTGCTTCCAGCGGCTGGACAGAAATATCGACGGTCGGGGCCGGTTCTGTGGTCGGCGCGGCACCCGCAACGTCCAGGCGCAGTTGCACCCCCAAAGCGGCCAGGACCCGCGACAGCAGACGGGCCTTCGGGGCGGCAAGACATTCACACAGAACCGACGGCCGATGCGTGAGTCGCCACATCGCCTCGTCCGGCCCAAGTCCGAGATGCTTTTGCAAAGTCGGCAAAGCGAGTTCGGCAGCCGCGCAGGGGCCAGCCAGCGAAAGCCTGTAAAACCCGGTGTCATTGGTGCTGATTGGCATGGCGGGCTCCGATTCCAATCGTGATACTGTGCCAGAAAATCGAAAAATTTCCAGCCTGGTCTTGCGGCGCCGGGGTCCTGCCCTGAATTGTTGACCTGTGCTTCGTCCGGCAAGGTGGTTTCTGTGACGCCCTGCCTCAAAAAAAGGCAATCCTCGCCGCGGCCCGCGGAGCCGGGCGTTTCGGTGCCGGGCGTTTCGGGGCCGCACGATTCCGGGCAGCACGATTCCGTCGGGTGAACCCGCAGGCAAGCGCTGCCGGGCGTCGGCACCGCCGCCGGATTTCTTCAGATCATGGCCCCGAGCGCCGGGCTGATCGTGTAGCGGGTTTTCAGATGCTCCGGCGCGCGGCGTTCCAGTCGGATCAGTTCGGCCCGGATCCGTGGCAGGCCCCAACGACGCGCCGACTCGAACGGGCCGCGCGGAAAGTTCAGCCCGAGGCGCAGCGCCTTGTCCGTTGCTTCGGCCGTCACGCCGCCCTCCGCCAGCAGGGTCGCGGCTTCGTTCGCGAGCGTCGCTTCGATCCGCAGCACAATGCTGTCATCGGCACCGGTCGTCGGATCATCCGGTTGTCCCGTAACGAAGCCGCTGCCGGTCTTGCGGCCCAGGTTGCCGCGCTGCACCTGGTCCCTCAGGGCCTGAAATACATGGTAACGGGGGTGGTTCGCCATCGCGGTGGCCAGACCTTCGCTGGCCGCCAGATTGATGTCCGCACCGATCAGATCGATCAGCGCGAAGGGGCCAAGCCGATACCCCGCCGCCCGCATCGCAGCATCGACCGCCTGCGGGCGAACCCCCTCCTCCAGCATTGCCAGCGCTTCGCCGTAAAAGGGGCGGGCGCAGCGGTTGACGATAAATCCGGGGCGGTCGGCGCAGGTCACGACCTGTTTGCCGGCGGCTTCTGTAAGGTCACGCGCCAGGGCAAGCGCCACGACCGAGGTGGCGGGAGCAGCCACCAGTTCGACAAGCCTCATCGCCGGGGCCGGGTTGAAAAAATGCAACCCCAACAGGCGATCCGGGTGTTTCAGTCCCGACGCGATCGCCGCGACGGACAAGGACGAGGTGTTCGTCGCCAACACCGCGTCCGGCGCCAACACCGCCTCCAACCCCGCAAACAGCGCCTGTTTCGCGGCGATGTTTTCGGCAATCGCTTCGATCACCATGGCGCACCCCGCAAGGCCTGCGACCGATGGCGCGACGCTTACCCGCGCCAACAACGCATCCCTCACGCCAGCCGTCATTTTTCCGAAAGCAACGCGGGGGGTGAGGGCGGCGCGCAAGCGGGCGGCGGCGGTTTCGCGTGCGGGCGGGTACGCATCGGTCACCACCACCGGATGCCCCGCTGCCGCAAAGACCTGGGCAATGCCGAGGCCCATGACGCCCAACCCGACAATACCCACCTTCACATCGCCGGTTTCCGTCATCGCGTCCCCCATTTTCCTGCCACAGCTTCGGCTGGTTGCACAATGATTTCAAGTCTGAAATTTTAAGCTTGAAACAAAATTCAACCGGTGCCAGTCTGGAGCGTGACCGTAGCAGAGGAAGCGCCATGAAGGTTTTGATTTTGGGTGGCGGGCCCGCCGGGCTGTATTTCGCCATTTCAATGAAGCTGCGCGATCCGGCACATCAGGTGACGCTGCTGGAGCGCAACCGCCCCGACGATACCTTCGGTTGGGGGGTGGTGCTGTCCGACGAAACCCTCGCCAACATGGCGGCGAACGACCCGGTTTCCGAACAGACGATCCGAGGAAACTTTGCCTATTGGGATGACGTGGCGGTGGTGCACAAGGGCGCGCGGATCGTCTCGTCCGGGCATGGGTTCTGCGGCATCGGGCGTCGGCAGATGCTGCTGGACCTTCAGGGCCGCGCGCGCGATCTCGGCGTGGACCTGCGCTTTGAAACCCCGGCGCAACCGGCCGCCAGCTATATGGAGGAATACGACATCGTCGTCGCGGCCGATGGTCTCAACTCCGCCGTGCGCCAGGAATTCGCCGAGGTCTTCCTTCCCGAAGTCGACACGCGTCTGAACAAATTCGTCTGGCTCGGCACGCATCAGAAATTCGACGACGCCTTCACCTTCATCTTTGAAGAAACCGGACATGGCCTGGTCTGGGCCCATGCCTATCAGTTTGACGCCGACACCGCGACCTTCATCGTGGAATGCAGCCAGCAAACCTATGACGCCTTTGGCTTTGACGAGATGAGCAAGCAAGACAGCGTGGCCACCTGCGAGGCGATTTTCGCAGACCACCTTGGCGGGCACGCGCTGATGTCGAACGCCAATCATATCCGTGGCTCGGCCTGGCTGTCCTTTCCGCGGGTGCTGTGCGCGCAGTGGTCGCACAAAAACGTCGTGCTGCTGGGCGACGCCTCGGCCACGGCGCATTTTTCGATCGGCTCGGGCAGCAAGCTGGGGTTGGAAAGCGCGATTGCGCTGGCGAATTACCTTCATTCCGAACCGGACCTTGCCCACGCCTTCGCCCGCTATCAGCAAGAGCGCCGGGTCGATGTGCTGCGGCTCCAGTCGGCGGCGCGCAATTCGACCGAATGGTTCGAGGAGGTGGAGCGCTATCTGCACCTCGACCCGGTTCAGTTCAACTATTCGTTGCTGACCCGCAGTCAACGCATCAGCCACGAAAACCTGCGCCTGCGCGACAGCGCATGGCTGCGCGGCGCCGAAGACTGGTTTGCGGCGCAATCGGGCGGAGCGCCGGGGCATCTGCCGATGTTCGCGCCTTTCCGGCTGCGGGACATGGCGCTGAAAAACCGCGTCGTCGTCTCGCCCATGGCGCAGTACAGGGCGGTCGATGGCTGCCCGACAGATTGGCATTTCGTGCATTACGCCGAGCGCGCCAAGGGGGGAGCTGGCCTCGTCTATACCGAGATGACCTGTGTTTCGCCCGAAGGCCGCATCTCGCCGGGCTGCCCGGGCCTCTATGCGCCCGCGCATGAGGCCGCGTGGGCGCGGATCGTTGATTTCACACATGCCGAGACCGCGGCGAAGATATGCTGCCAGATCGGCCATTCAGGGCGCAAAGGCTCTACCCAACTGGGGTGGCAAGAGATGGATGCGCCTCTTGCCGCCGGCAACTGGCCGTTGATCGCGGCCTCGGCCCTGCCGTGGTCGCCCGGCAATGCCGTGCCAAAAGAAATGGACCGCGCCGATATGGACGCGGTGAAGGCGCAATTCGTGGCGGCAGTGGAAATGGCGGCGCGGGCCGGGTTCGACATGATCGAACTGCACGCGGCCCATGGTTATCTGATCTCGGGGTTCATCAGCCCGGTCTCCAACCTGCGCCAAGATGACTACGGCGGCAGCCTGGAAAACCGCATGCGCTTTCCGCTGGAGGTGTTTGCCGCGATGCGCGCGGCATGGCCCGAAGGCCGGCCGATGTCGGTGCGCATCTCGGCCCACGACTGGCTGGACGAAGATGGCGTGACGCCCGCCGAGGCGGTAGGGATTGCCCGGATGTTCCAGGCCACCGGTGCCGATATCATCGACGTCTCGGCAGGCCAGACCAGTACGTCTGCGCAGCCGGTCTATGGCCGGATGTTTCAGACCCCGTTTTCGGACCGCATCCGCAACGAGGCAGGCATCCGCACCATGGCGGTCGGCAATATCTATGAGCCCGATCACGTCAACTCCATCCTGATGGCCGGGCGCGCCGATCTGGTCTGCCTTGCGCGGCCGCACCTGGCCGATCCCTATTGGACATTGCACGCGGCCACCGCGCTGGGCGACGAAGCCGCCGCCTGGCCGCTGCCATACCGCGCCGGGGCCGACCAGGCGCGCCGCCTGGCCCAGAAAGCGGCAGAGGGGATCAGGGCATGATGTTGACGGGCAAGCGGGTTTTGATCACTGGCGGCGGAACCGGCGTGGGGGCCGACCTCGCCCGCAGTTTTGCGGCGGCGGG
>TARA_R110002110_G_scaffold2253_3_pt1 | contig 18140 bp, 22 predicted proteins | sample TARA_R110002110 | Tara Oceans TARA_R110002110 (sample SAMEA4397330) | marine metagenome | biome: Polar Biome; feature: [SRF] surface water layer (ENVO:00010504); material: water (ENVO:00002006), including particulate matter (ENVO:01000060) such as... | depth 5 m
TTTAATGAAGATAATGGAGAATGGCACAAAATAAGTGAACACTTACCAATAAAAGAAGGGTTTAAAGAAACAACAGGAAAATATATTGTCTCACGTTATCTTTTGGATGATTTATGGGAGACAGAGAAAGTCGATGACCAATATAACCAAGCATCATTTCTAATGGCAAGTATAATACCATCTTCGTTCACCAGAACATGTACGATGGGAACTGCTGCCATTTGGAAGATACTGATGTTAGCGTGGTCATATGAGAATGGATTAGGAATACCTGTGGGTCAGGAGAAAGCACCATTTACGGGAGGATTATCACGACTATTAAAGGTGGGATACTCCAAGAACGTTGTTAAGTTTGATTTCGCTTCACTATACCCCTCAATACAAATAACTCATGATGTATTCCCATCGGTAGATATATCAAACGCATTAAAAGAAATGTTAACATATCTCTACGATGCTAGGAATAAATATAAAAAGATGGCAGGTGATGCCAAAAAGGCAGGTAATGAAGCAGACGCCACCTTATATGGTAACAAACAACTCCCGATAAAGATATTGAACAACTCAATGTTTGGGTCGGTGTCTGCACCAAATGTATTTCCTTGGGGAGATATGAACGTTGGTGAGATGATTACGTGTACTGGGAGACAATACCTTAGACAGATGGTTAGGTTCTTTTCGATAAAAGGATTTGAACCTCTGGTGTTAGATACTGATGGTTGTAACTTTGCAATTCCCGACGATGTGGAAAAATATAGTTATGTAGGCAAAGGAACTCATAGATTCGTTGAAGAAGGTAAAGAATATAGTGGAGTGGAAGCTTGTGTGAGTGAATATAATGAAATTTATATGAGGGGAGTGATGGGTTTGGATGTTGATGAGATCATTACTGCCACCATTAACTTATCTCGTAAGAACTATGCCAACTTAGAACCTAGTGGTAAGATTAAGTTAACAGGAAATACCATTAAATCTAAAACATTACCGATTTATATAGAGGAGTTTTTGGATAAAGGGATTACGATGTTATTGAATGGTGATGGTAAGAGTTTTATAACTCACTATTACAATTATATTGATCAACTATTTGGTCAAGAGATACCATTAAGGAAAATAGCTACCAGAAAAAAGGTTAAACATACTAGTAAACAATACGACGCTAGGAAGTTAGAAAAGAACGCTAAAGGAAATCCGATGCCACGATTGGCACATATGGAACTTATTGATAAACATAAGCTTAAAGTCGATAATGGCGATACCATATATTACTTCAACACTGGGACTGCCAAATCACATGCCGATATTAAGATACAAAAGAACAAAGAAACAGGTACAGAGGAAGTGATATGGAGATGTGAGTTAATACCTCAAATAGAGTTGGAGAAGAACCCAGATAAGACTGGTAACTACAACATTGCCAAATATTTAAATTCTTTTAATACAAGAATAACACCTTTATTGGTTGTCTTCCAACCCAAAGTCAGAGAAACCTTATTAGTTACCGACCCTGAAGATAAACAGTTCTATACTGATAATGAAATGAAGTTATTAAACGGTATACCGATGTCTCATGGTGATCAGGATAACATTGTCGATCTTTTAACTGTAACAGAAAGAGAAGAAGACTTTTGGAAAAGGATAGATAGAGACTTTAAAGGTGTAATGGAATCAGTTAATGTTACTGATAACTTAGAAGAGGAGTTGGATTTGGAATGGGCTAAAAATAAGTTTTCACAACCAAAGGTTTTTAATAAGATAGGTGAGGATGAAGATAATGAGAATATCATTCATGAATATGAACCCCCTGTTGTTATTGAGAAACCAAACCCACAAAAATCATTGTTTGAGCCTGTGGAAGAACCTAAAATAGAAATTGTCAAAGAGGACTTTAGTTCTACTCAAGACTATAAAGACTCCATCAATTCTTTAGAAGAAAGACATAAGCGTGTACCTAAAATAGAAATTGTTATGGAAGAAAAAACAAATGATATTATATTTGCTGAAATTAAGAAGTTAAAATCTGATGTAGAAGACATAAAAGACATCAATACCAAAAATAATAAGATTTTATCTCAGATTAGAGATATTTTTGGAGAATTACTATTAGAAATGAAGAATTGACGATACTTAGATATTTATAAAAAAGTATGTCAGTATGGCAAAAAAAGTAGATGAATTCATAGACAAATCTGGTGGTATTATTCATGGAGATAAAAACAACTCCAAAGCCGGCAGATCTTCCATTCGATCCAAAGAAACAACAGACCAAAAGAAAAGAAGAACAAGTCAAGGACCCTTACCATATGGGTCTGGTTACTTCGGGTACGGTTATTCTTATTTTGAAGAAGATGAGGAGTTATTACCTGAAAAAGTAAAAACAGAGAAGAAGAAAAGTAAGAGGAAAAAGAAAGAACTTAAAAAGATATCTGAAGATAAGATGAGATCAATGATGGAAGATATCTTAGCTCGTAATGGAAGATACCTCGACGTACAAGATAAAAGTGAAGATATTGCTAACATAGAAACTGTTGACAACGGAAACCCAATAGTGTCACGAAGAGTCAATAATATGGTGGATATGATCAATAATCTGGACAATAATGAGAAAGTTATTGTTTTAGTACACTTACTTAATGGTTGTGATTTAGGAGGATGTCCACACAAACATAAGAATATGATCAGAAAGATGTTCTAATGGCAAATATTAAACTCAGACACAAACATTTCAAAATACCTGAAGAAGTATTATCGGCTCTTAAAACAGGACACGCTGGGTATCGGGGACCCAAGAAAGTAGAAGGATGGATAAGGACACAAAATCTTTTAGAAGATAAAAATGTTTCTTATGAGTTGTTAAAAAAGATTAAACACTTTTTTGATAATACCGACCCCAGTGCTAACTACGCTCTTTTTAATCTTAATGGTGGAGAACTTATGCAATCATGGGTGGCTAAAACATTAAAATATGCGAGAGACTATGTTAAAAGAGCCAAAAAGAACAAAAGTGTAACGTCTACAAAAAACCAATTCAGAAAAGCACACACCAAAGAGCCTACAACTACAACGGCCAAATCTCGAACAGAGAGAATACCAAAAACTAGGGATGAGATAGAACAAGGACGTGGTGCTTACAAAGAAAACGAGGAACACATCAAAAACATTATTTTTGAGTTCATCAACAATAAGTAATTTTCCAGATATTTATATTTGATAATAATATGCAATTTAAAATAGAAAAATTATGCACACATCACTAGATGACGCAGCTGACGCTAGAAGACTTGCGGCTGAAGCTCTTAACCAATCAAAATATGGTTATGGTATTAATGACGAGTACGGTGTTAAACACACCAACGCACTATCTGATGGAGATAACAGAGGTAGAGGTGAAGATGCAGATATTGGAACAAAAACAGACATTGACGGCAACCCTATAGTTCCGGGGTCTGGTAGAAATCCACTAATCGCATTTAATCAAGCTAAATATGGATTTAGTAAAGTACAACCTTACGTCGCACCTACCATTACTGGTATTGTTTTTATAACCCCTTAAAATTGGTTTATGAAACTTTACAATGTTTTTAAATCTCTTATATTAGAGGGTGTTAGAGTTGATGACCTTATGGACGCTGTAGAAAACCACAAAGTCTGTAAGATTTATTACCAGGGGGATAATATTGAGAATCCCGGTAATAGAATAATTCAACCATATGTTTATGGAGTTTCATTAACTGGAAACGACGTTGTTAGAGTTTGGCAACAAGGTGGAGTAACTGATAGTGAAATACCCGGATGGAGATTAATGAGAGTAGATAAGATGTCACAATTCGAACCAACTGGAGAAACATATGAAGGACCTATGGAACTTTATAACCCTAATGACAAAGATATGACAAAAATTTATAAATCTGCAGAGTTTTAAAATATATTTAAATGGATACGAATAAATTAGCAAGTATATTGGCACAATCAAAAAAGGTAATGAGAAAAGCCGATGAAATACAAGGTAATGGTAACATAAACCAAGGCGGAGGAGGTATGACCCAAAACCTACCTACTGTTGATAACTATAATATTAGTGATAGTATTATGGAAGGTAATGTGTCTAAAGAGGCACCAAAACACACTTTTGCCAATAAAGATACTAGTAGGATGCCAAAAGAAATAATTGAGGCTATGATAAATAACCCAATTGAAGTTCACACACCGGGATCTTTCGAAGCCACACCTGACTTAGTAGAAGCAGTTAGAGGTGCTGAGAATAGAAGAGCACCACAAAAAAAGGTAACTAAAGCTAATAAAGATAGCATTAGAGAAATTATCAGAGAAGAATTAGAGAAAGTTATAGATTCTTACATCGACAAAAGATTATTAGATGAGGAAATACAAGTTAAAGTGGGTAATACTGTTTTTTCTGGGAATCTGAGACCATTACCTAAGAGAAAAAAGAAGTAACTATGAAAAACGAAGAAACGAACAATAGATTAGAGTTTGTTTTTTGCGGTAAAGGTAGTTGTAAATGTCCAGCAATAGACATATCAACAAACAACGATACTATCACTATCGGAGGAGACGAAGAAGGTTACACCAAGTTCACCAAAGAACAGTTCAGAATATTTTTAGATGAAGTGAAGAAAGGAACTTTTGAAAAGTTTATGTAATCTTAATTTGACATTTGAGCATTTTTTGCTTAAATTCTTAGTAAAATAGTTTTAAAAACATGAGTAAATTTAAAGTTTTAGTAGTCCCTAGTGACCATACTGGAGTAGGTAAGTTCCGCTCCATTGATCCACACGTTAGATTAAATAATTTATTCCCCAAAGAGTTTAAGGTAGATATCAATCATCAACCCCAACTATCAGAGGGATTTCTAACAAAATACGATTTAATACATTGTCACAGGACATTAGGTGATTATGAGCAGGCGCCAGAGTGGTTCGATAAATTACAACAATGGGGAATACCCACGATATTAGATCTGGATGACTATTGGGCTCCAGGACCTGAACATCCGGCTCACATATTAATAAAACAACATAAACTGGCGGAAAAAGTAGTTGCTAATCTACGAAGTGTCCAATATGTCACTACTACAACACCTATTTTTGCCGACAGATTAAAGGAGACGAATAGAAATGTTTTTATTTTACCAAATGCGGTGGATCCAACACAAAAACAATTCCAAGCAAACCCAGAACCATCAGATAAAATAAGGATAGGATGGTTAGGTGGATCTTCTCACTATCATGATTTACTTCAGTTGGCAGGAATGGCATCAAATTTAAATGATGATTTTGATAATCTACAGTTTGTTGTTTGTGGTTTTGACATAAGGGGTCAAGTTACATTTATTGATCCACAAACTGGAGAACAAAAGAACCGACCTATTAAACCGTCAGAAACGGTATGGGTACAATATGAACAGTTCTTCTCAAATTCTAATGATTTAAGTGCAGGATATAGGGCTCATTTAAAGGAGTTTAAAAATAAACCATTTCCTGGTGAAGAAAATGAAAAATATAGAAGGGTGTGGACTAAACCTGTTACCACTTACGCATCCAACTACAATCTTTTTGATATCTCATTGGCACCATTAAAACCTAATACTTTTAATCTGATGAAGTCTCAGTTAAAAGTTATTGAAGCTGGTTTTCATAAGAAAGCTTTGGTGGCTCAAGATGTTGCACCATATCAGTTAGATGTCGTAAATGGTAAAAATGGAATATTAATACCTTATAAAAAGACATCAAAACCTTGGTATAAGGCAGTTAAGAGATTAATTAAAGAACCAAATCAAATAAAAGATCTGGGTGAGGCATTATATGAAACGGTAAAAGATACTTATCATTTAGATAAGGTCACAAAAGATAGAGCTGAGTTATATCGTTCACTTATAAAAAAATAAAATATGTTAAATAAAGAACAAATAGAGATAAATAAAAAACTATTTCAGGAGACGGTAAGACATTATGAGTTATTCACACCTGAACTTGAAGAGTTTTTGGGAGAAGATTTATATACTGCACCTGCATCCACAATGACAAGTATGTTTGGTGCGTTCCCTGGAGGTTTAGTTAATCATATTTTGACGGTTACAAAGTTCGCCAATACCATAAATAAAGGTATGTTAGAATGTAACCAAATAGAACAAAAGACTTTAGTACAAACATCTTTCCTACATCAAATAGGAAAAGTGTTTTTATTTAAGTTCAATGAAAGTGAATGGCATAGAAGTAAGTTGGGTAAAATGTATGACTATAATGATGACCAAGTTAGTATGACTATAGGTGAACGTTCTGTTTATTATGCACTGAAATATTGTGTAGATTTAACAGAAGACCAAGCCCAAGCAATACATAACTGGGATAAAGACGATGATGATAAGTCAAGTAAATTCCACACTGAGCCACTTGGTGTAGTATTGAGGACGGCTAATGATCTCGCCATATTAGAACAAAAATGCAATCAAAATGGCTGAAGAAAACTATTACAATGAAGCTCTACAATTAATAAAAGACAAAATGGAAGAATTGGGAATGGATTACGATGTAAACCTTAGAACGGTAACATCCACTCCTTTCGAAGTTGACGAGAATGTGAATTACACCATGACAGAAAATACTAAAATCAATATTAAAGTAATAAATAAAAGTAACAATGAAGACCCACAATATAAAAGAAAGGGGGATTCGGGATTTGACCTCAGGGCGTTCGTTAAAGAAACTGTGGTTATTAAATCTTTAGATAGATATCTTATACATACAGGTATATATGTAGAACTACCTGAAGGGTATGAGATACAAGTGAGACCCAGAAGTGGTCTTGCGCTTAAAAATGGAATAACAGTATTGAATACACCTGGAACTGTAGACTCCAACTACAGAGGTGAAATATGTGTCATATTGGCAAACTTAGGAAAAGATGACTTCACTGTGGAAAACGGTGATAGAATCGCACAAGCTGTAGTCGCTAAGGTAACTGCAGAAAATGATGTTAACTTCGAAATTACGACCCAAATAAACGAAACCGATCGTAACGATTCGGGATTCGGATCAAGTGGCGTAAAATAGAAAAAAATGAAAAAAAGTTTACCTAAAAATGTAAAAGTATATAGGAATAAAAAAACAACAACACACACAACAAAAAAAGAAGTCAGACCAAAAGAAGTTAAGTTCGACTTGGATGACATATTATTAGAACCTGCAATAACTACTGATGTTAGTAGTAGAGAAAAAGTTTATCCTAGAAATAAACAAGAGTTTTTACCTATCTTCACTGCACCAATGGATACAGTAGTTACGGCACAAAATTATGATACTTTTTTAGAGCATGGAATAAATGTTTGTTTACCCAGAGGGGAGAAAGTAGATGAGTTAGGCTATGGAAATAGTACCTTTATTTCATATTCCTTAGTAGAATTTGAAAATAGGATTATCAAAGATACTTTGGAACATACCAGAGTATGTATAGATATTGCCAATGGGCATATGAGATACTTATACAACACCATAAGGAATGCAAAAAAGAAATATAAGAATAATTTAACATTGATGGTGGGTAATGTTGCAAACCCTGAAACTTACGCTAAACTATCAAACATTGGTGCGGATTTTGTAAGAGTAGGTATAGGTAATGGTAACGGCTGTCTAACCTCTCAAAACACAGGAGTAGGATACCCAATGGGATCTTTAATAAGAGATTGTAGAGACATATCTAAAAAACTAAAGAATCCTGCAAAGATCATTGCCGATGGTGGTATGAAAACATATAGTGATATCATCAAATCACTTGCACTGGGTGCCGACTACGTGATGGTAGGAAGTATGTTAAATAAATGTTTAGAATCTGCAGGTGATAACTATTTATTTGGAATAATAAAGATAAAAGATGGGTTGGCCCAGAAACTTTATGGGAAAGGATTCAATATCCAAAAAAAGTTTAGAGGTATGAGTACCAAAGAGGTACAGCGCAAATGGGGTAAAATAGGTTTGAAAACCTCAGAAGGTGTTGTGAGAAAACGAAATGTAGAATATACTTTAGAGTCTTGGGGTGAAAACTTAGAAGACTATTTAAGGAGTGCCATGAGTTACACTAATTCTGTTTATCTTTATGATTTTATTGGAAAGATACACTTCAATAAAATAACCAATAAAGGATATGGTAGGTTTAACAAATGAAAAAAGGCAAATATTTATTTGAGAAAGAACCGCTACGGAAGCATAAAAATCTCACTAATGATGAAATTTATGAGGTTAAAGAGTTTTTAGAAAAAAGAAAATTGGAGAGTAACAAACCACTACCACAACGACTAGTAGTCAATATTAAATGTAAGTCCCCACATCAAAAGGAACTTATTAATTCAATCAAAGACAACGAGATTACAATATGTTATGGACCACCGGGCACTGGAAAGACATATTTGTCTTGCGCTCAAGCATTGAAGTTGATGAAGGGTAAAAATCATATCGATAAGATATATTTGGTCAAGTCTGTTACTACATTGAGAAATGAAGAGATAGGGTTCTTAAAAGGAACTATGGATGATAAGATGGCCCCCTTTATGTTTTCCTTCATTAATAACTTTGAGAAACTCATAGGGAAGGGATTAACAAGAGCATTAAAAGAAAATGGTTATATTGAATATCTACCGATTGCCTATATGAGAGGTATTAATATTGATAACGCTGTCATTATCATTGATGAAGCGCAAAACATTTCTATACAGAATCTTAAAACTATAATGACACGTCTTGGTGAGAACTCCAGAATGGTTTTCTTGGGTGATATGAAACAAAAAGATATCAAAAACAAAAAAGACAGTGCCTTAGAGTTCCTATTTGAACAATTTAGTAACATCAATAAGATAGGTGTTGTCAGCTTTACTCTAGATGATGTTGTAAGAAATCCCCTCATTAAAGATATCGAAGAAGTTTTTGATCGGGTAGAAGAAAAATCTAAGAAAGAATCACAACCCAAGGATCAACCATCCCAAGAAAGAAGTAAGACGCCCCTCAAATATAGATGGCTGAGATTAAAGAGCAGCGTTCAGAAATTATTTAGGTAATATTTCTTTTTCATTAATATTTCTTATAATTATTTGTAAATCCGTTTGCATTTATGATTATAGGTATTACACTTGATGAGGTTATAAGGGATTTTTCTGGTAAGTTTAGAGAAGTCTATGAAAAGTTTACAGACAATGAGATCGATGATGAAGAAATCGAAATATCCAATCTGCCAAAATATTTTAGTGGGGATACAGAAACCACTATAGAGTTTTTATATGAAGAACACCCATTAGAGTTATTTGGATATGCCAACGAACTATTCTCTAACTCCACATTAACTTTAAAGGCAATGATGGAAAATAACCCAGAAGATGAGTTCTTAATAATATCCAAAGAACATGGAAGGAGTGCCCCCTCGACACTATTCTTTTTAAGTAAGATAATTTGTGAAGTACCAAACATTAAGTTTGTAACATCCTTTGAAGGATATTGGGAAAACGTTGACGCTTTGATATGTGCGGACCCCCGAATAATGGATCATAAACCTGACGATAAGATATTGATCAAGGTTAATAAAACCTATAATGAACAATATAAAGGAGATAAAAACATAGTTTCTCTTAAAGAGTATAATACTAAAAATACTTTACAAATCGAAACCAGTTAATATATTATGTCTTACGAAAAAGAATATTTAGAAATAGGTGGAGGGTATTACATTATAGACTTAGAAGGGTTATCTCAGTTTGTAGGATTAACCATCGAAACGACAAAAGAAGGTGAAGATGAGAAGACATATGAAAAACAAATCGATGTTAGTAGATACGAAATGGTTAAATTTATGTTAGAGATCATTTTAACTGACACTGAAGAGATTGATAATAAAATGGGAATAGCTGGATTACATAGTTTGTCTACTCCCTTCAAGTTAGCTTTTAATAGCTTACTTCATCATAACATTTTAAAAGAAGTAGAATAAAATGGAAGAAAAAGAACAAAAATTACAAGAGAATGTAGATAAACTGAACAATAAAGGGTTCGGGATTTACTTTTTCACAATGGACACCAAAGGAAATGCTACAGCTTCCGTTGCAAACATTTATGAAATCGCTAAAATCCTTATTGAAAATGGGTATAATGCACAAATATTACATGAAAAGAACGACTACACATCTGTAGAGACTTGGTTGGGTGAGGAATATTCATCTCTACCACATTGTAGTATCGAAAAAGGTGAACTATCAGTTGGTCCTGCTGATTTTTTAGTGATACCAGAATTATTTGGTCACGTGGCTGAACAAACGGCACAGTTAGGATGTAAAAAGATAATATTATGTCAATCATATGATTATATGTTTGAGTTTTTGGAGCCAGGTAAAAGATGGACAGATTTCGGAATCACCGATTGTATAGCTATTACAGACCAAATAGGAGAGATAGTTAAAAAGAACTTCAAAACAGTAAACGTCGATATTATCCCCCTCTCCATACCAGAATATTTCAACAAACCAACAGAACCAAAAAAACCAATCATTGCCATTCACACTAGAGAACAAAGAGATGCGGCTAAAACAATAAAATCCTTTTATTTACAATTTCCACAATACAAATGGATTACCTTTAGAGATCTAAGGGGATTAAGTAGAAAAGAGTTTGCCAATGTTTTAAAAGAATGTTGTTGTGCCATATGGATTGACGATATTTCAGGTTTTGGCACTTTCCCCGTTGAAGCTATGAAATGTGGAACTCCCGTTATTGGTAAAGTTCCTAACTTGATTCCGGAATGGTTAACTGAAGATAATGGTATGTGGACGTATGAAGGTCATCGTCTTCCTGAGTTTGCCGTTAACTTTATAGAGTCATGGTTAGAAGATTCCATCCCTAATGAAATCACTAAAGCTATGGAGCCCATAGAATCCAAATACAAAAGAGAAGATCAGGTAACTAAAGTTCTGGAAGTATTTGAGAAGTACGTTAAAGGAAGAAAGGAAGGGATGGAAAATCACATAAAAGAGTTAGCTCATAACGAAGTACAATAAAACATATAAAATGGCAAAAACAGATTTAACAGTTATAATCCCCGTACACACAGTAGAGGGAGACACTATAAAGTGGCTAACAACAGCCATCGAAAGCATCACAAAACAGAACACCAAACCTGATGCACTATTGATTATAACTTCTGACAATAAAGAAGTTACCGATGAGGTTAACAAAATAAAGTTAGGATCATTGGATAAAAAGACAAAAGTAATAACCAACAACACAGGAAATACTGATTTTTGTTCTCAAGTTAACTTTGGGGTTACCCAAGTGAAGACAACATATTTCTCAGTGTTAGAACTCGACGATGAATTCTCGAATATTTGGATCAACAACTTTGTAACTTATAAATCACATTATGAAGATGTAAGTTTATTTTTACCCATAGTGGTAGAGACTGATGTAAGTGGAAAATATATTAATACCACTAACGAAGCAGTATGGGCTTTACAGTTTTCAGATGAGATGGGATGTTTAGATAATGGCGCCCTACTAAGATACCCCAACTTTTCATTTACTGGTGGTATTATGAAAAAAGAAGACTACGAAGAAATCGGGGGATTAAAATCCTCTATTAGATTATCTTTTATATATGAATTTTTATTAAGAGTAACTTACAATGACAAAAAAATCATGACCATTCCAAAATTAGGACTCAAACATACCAATATGAGACCTGGATCTTTATTCGATAGTTATCGAAATGGTGACGATTCCATCAAACAAGATGAAGGTAGATTTTGGATGGAGACAGCAAAAAAAGAATATTTTTTCATTGAAGATAGGGAGATTACTTTTGAGGAAAACGTCGTCGCTTAAATGTCCGAACCTAAAAAAAGGGGTAGAAAACCCAAAAATAAGATCTACTTTGGTCCTGAGCAAGAAGATGCAGTTAATAGATTCTTGTTAGAGGAAGACTACGAAGTTCGTGATGCCATTTATAATAAGTTTTTACGACACCCCTTAAATAAGATGATAGAATCTATCATCAGACGATATAAACTTTATCGCTCAGAATATGTGTTCGAAGATTTACATCACGACACATTATCGTTTCTGATCACAAAGTTCGACAAGTTTAAACCAGAAAAGGGTAAGAAGTCTTATTCTTATTTTGGTACTATATGTAAAAACTATTTACTAGGTCAGTTGATTAAGGCTAGTAAGAATACAAGGACTGTCTTGTCCTATGAAGATCTGTCTCCGACAGTGATAGAAACAAACCCTGATTTAGTATATAATATGGGTGATAGTGCCATAAAAGACACCATCCCTATAATTATGAAAGAGGTATCCAATGCAATTCAAAATGAATTGGAGGAGAACGAAAACCTCAAAGAAAATGAAATAAAAGTAGGTCAGGCGCTTGTTTATATTTTGAAGAATTGGGAAGCCGTTTTCGGTGAAGAAAATGGCAACAACAAATATAATAAAAACCTAATACTTTATGAGTTAAGAGAAATGACATCTTTAACTACTAAAGAGATTAGGAGCTCAATGAAGAAGTATAAACAAATGTATTACGTACTATCACAACAAATAAGGGAAAATGGGCAGACCAAGGAAAACGAGTATTAAACTACAAAAAGATAGTTTAGAATCATTAATGCAGGAGATTTACAATGAATGTGTAAGTCTTAAAAATCAAGCCATTAAAGATATTGCAGAAAGAAAAAGACAAGCGGAAATAGAGGATACAGCCGACATTTACCAACTTGGAAAAGTAAACAACGAATCTCTTAAAATAGTCGATTCCGTTATCGATAAAAAATTAGCCATAGCCAAACTACAAACTAACTTTTTAGGTGAAACTAAAGTAGATATGAGTGGTGATGCTGAGTTAACAGATAAGGATAAAGATATGTTAAGAGATATGATAAAGAAAAATACCGATGATAAAGATATTAACTACGATATAGAGTAATGGGTAATATAATAGAACAAAAAAGTACATTACTCCAAGATATTGGCCTAGAAAAAATGACTGGTGAGATTATTGCCAGTAATGACAATTTTTCTAAGAAAAAGAAGACATCATCAATGGATTCGGCTAAAGAAAAAACTAAGAACTTACTTAGCTTTATGTTGGATCTTATGGAGGCCGTACAGGGGAAAGTTACTAAAGTTAAAAAGAAGATATCAGAAGGTAAGAAGAAAAGAAAGAAAAAGATAGACGCAATTAAAGACTCTATGCCACCCGTAGTCCAAACTTTATTGATATCCGTTTTGGCTAGACTTTTACCCACAATGCAACAAAAAGTCTTAGATTTACTTATGAAATATCTCAGTGACAATTGTGCTTTAGATACACCTAATTTGTCATTACCTATTGCCCTCACAAATGGAATGAAAATAAGCTCTACTAATTTAGACATATTTAGAATCTTAAAAGAAGACTATAATAGTAGAGCTGGTAAGATATATTTACAGAACCCCAACAGTTTTGCCGCAGTATTAAGAAATGCTGCTCTCAACCCCCCAACGATATTTCCATATAATGTAATCACGGGAAGTCCAGCAGGTTTAGATATTAGTTATGATGATGTCAATGATGAATTTAACATACAAGCTAATCAACAACTTCAAGATTTATCCTTAAAAGATTTCTTTAATGGGATGTTAAAAAAAGTCATCCCCTTCACCGCCACTGTTTATATAGGTTTGGCATGTGATAAAATATATGGTATATTAAGTAAAAAAATAGATACCACTGTTAATACTCTGGGACAAGTGCGGACACGCGATGATATCATCAATGAAGAATATATTGACCATGCTATTGAGAATTATTTAGAGTATAACTTGGACGATATAGTAGAAACAGATACTTTTTATACTTTCACCGATGAGCAAAAAGGATTAATAGAGCAAAAAGTTAATAGTAGATATAATGGAGAAGGTGGTTTCCATTCAGCGTGTGGTGAAGTTGAAGCATCTATCCCTTTTGAGACTTTTGATGATGTTATGGGTTTATTGACTGGTGCGACTAAATCATCCGAAACAAAAGTAGTGGGGCAATCCTTAAATATATTAGGTAATGCTGCCACAACTAATTTAAGTACAGAGGATAAAGAGACAGGAAAAAAAGCATTCTTCAGCCAACTAATTAAACTATTTCCGGTTCTATTAACACGAATGTTTTTAAGTCCCGATGCTGTTTTACTTATAGAGGTATCAAAAACTATAAAACAACAAACTACAGGAGGGGTAGGTGCAGTCAATGTCCAAAAGGCCAAATCGGGATTAATGTTTTTACAACAAAATACCCAACTACTTAGAGAAATATCTAAAGAATTCTATGGAGAAATCATGAAAGAGCTATATATTATAATAAAGGAAGAAATAATGAAATTAGTTTTAGTTAAAGTTAAAGCCATTGTGGCGGAGAAAGCTAAGAACTATTTAAGAATATTAGTATCTGGTGTAGAAGCGAGAGCTAATCAAGCAGTTAAAAAAGGTTAAGATAATGGCAGAGACACGAATGGAAGGAAGTAGAGGGTCGGGAAAGATCAATGTGGATATGAAAAATTCACAAGAAGTTCTACAAAGTCTTTTTGGTTTATTGAATATCGATATAAGTACTACGACAAATACTATTCCGATGCCTATAATTTTAGTAAATGGTCCTTTAAAACCTGGGTTATCGGCCACCAAGATGGCCACCAGTATTATTAAGAGACAAGAAGAAGCTATAGAACAACAAAATTATACATTTAGTGCAGGTGGTATATCTGAAGCTATGGAATTTATAAGATGTCAAGAGATTGTTAAAGCCATCCAAACTCAAATGAGAGTAGATTTGGGTACAGTGGCTGCGGTGGCTCCTGTAGCAACAGTGGGTGGTCCCGGAACTGCCACAATACCACCAATACAAGGTTATGGACAAGCATATTAACATATTAGAAGAAATAGGGAAAAAACCTAATAAAGATTTAATATCCATCTTTAAGGAAATCCAGGATCAACACCAAACTTTAAAAAAAGAAGTGGAAGAAAAAATTGATAAAATGGAAAAGTTAGAAGTGTTGTTTGAAAAGGTGGATGAAGAACTCAAAAAGAGAAATATCTGATGGACCCAATTTATAATGATACATATAGTAAAATTGGCCCTAAATATAAAAATAGGATTTTTTATGAAGGGGTAGTTACATCAGTGGGTGAGGATTTAAATTACCCATTTAGAGTAAGGGTAAGAATATCATTAGATAGGGATAATAAAGTAGCTTACGGAAAAGAGGTTTTCTGTGATCCCTTTATGCCCATTTATTATAATATGATACCCAACACTGGAGATGTAGTAAGAGTAGTATTACCCTATGGGGCGAGTAATGACGAAATCCAAAGATTATGGATTGGTCCATTACGTACTCACCCTATTTATTATACAAACGAAAATGAAGTTAATTATTTTAATCTTAACTTACCAGACAAACTAAGAAGTACTTTAGTTAATGTCATCGGAGGTGATAAAATAAATAAAAGTAAAGGAGTTTATGCTAACTATTTTAGCCACCAACAAGATAAGGGTATGCCTTATCTACCCCTGGATTTCGATGAATCTTCCATTAATGGAAAAAACAATACAGATGTTTTATTTAGAAAACAGAGAGTAACAGTAAGGGCAGGTAAATTTAAATTAGGAAAACCTTTAGAAATTAATGACACCAATCCTGCTTATATTGATTTATTCTTAGATGAGGAAGGTAATAAGTCCCATATTAATATTGTAGCCAATAAAATTAATCTAGTTGCCTTAGAGGGAGTTATTAACCCACCTGCAATTATAGATGATAGTAGAATCCAACAAGTAATAGAAGGGGATTTTGAAAAATTAGTATATTCTAAAGAATCGTTCCAACCAGGATTACAACCTTTAGTTTATGGTAAAAGATTAGTGGAGTTTTTAGAAGTATTAAGAACTTATGTTAGAAGTCACAAACATGATTATCATGCACAACCAGCTAGAAATAATAGTGATAATAATGACGGTAATAAAAATGCCGTATTAGATTTTGATTTAAATAGTTTGTTAAGTCCTAACGTTAAGACTAATTAATCTGCATCACGCCATACTCCACACCATCTACGGTAACCCACTCAACCTCATTGCCGCCAACAAATGAATCTCCATCTTGTTCTTGCACCCATTTAATAGCGTTTGCCTCATCTACATGATCATGGGCAATCTCATTAAATGCTGAATCACCATAATTATCGATATACCACTCAATAGGGTTTCCATGATCATCAACTAGACTTTCCTTAAACTCATCCTCATCATCATAACCATGTTCATTCATCTCTTCCTCTAATCTATCATCATATTTATCCGGATCATCGGATTCTTCTTGGCGGATCTCATCTATATAGTATTGCATATCCTCTCTGAGTAAGTCCTCGAAGTAAGATTCATCAACAAAGTTTTCTTTAATATATTGCCATACCCATTCGGCAAATCCACTCCATCCAATATCGTCTACCAATCCCTCTATGTGCATATAACCTGCCTCACTAACATCTTCTTCAGAACCTACGGCAAACTGGTCACCCTCATCATCCTCATAAAGACTCATCTGGTAATATCCGTTACCAGTATCTTCCAAATGTTCACCTACTTCATCACCATATGCTGCCATTATTGCTTTAATTAAGGGATCGTCAATGTCTTTCATAACCTCATCCCTTTTCTTTTTGAGCACATCAAAATGATTAATAATATCCATTCTCATTGTTTTGGGGTAAGTATTCATCAAATCATACCTTTCTTCAAAATTTAAAGATCCATCTTGAGAGTTCCACATTTTTTGATCCCCATTATAATATTGTTGTAATGCAACTTTGGAAAGGATATCCCCCTCCTTTGTTTCGGGGTTATATGGTTCTTTACTCTTGTCTATAATATAGTACAATACTGCCCTTTTCGTTTCACTCATTAAATGGTTCTTATTTGACGTTGTGCACCATTTAGTAGCCGCTCCGTAGTAACAGCTCGCTTCGAATGTTTTAGGGACTACAACGAGGTATTTGGAGTCATCATAGATTTTCTCCGCACCAAGTTTTTTAATCTCACCACGAGTAAGTTTCTCTTTATCCAGTTTCTTAAAAAGATTTTGTAATCTTCGAAGATCATGTTCGGAATGAATCTTATATTCCTTAGAATTAATATCCTTATCCTCAATCTTATTTTTTTGTACCAGATTATTAAAACTTTCAATTAGACTTACGATGTTAGTAATATTTTGTGCATAATCTGCCTGATCATGATCTTTCTCATACCTTTTTTCATATGTATAAATGGATTGAAGGGCATAAGGTATATATTTCTCTAAACCTTGCAACCTATTATTCAAAGCACTCAGAAGAGAATCAAAGTCCCTTTTTCTTCTTTTTCCCCATGCAGCCACAGGGTGTTTAATATTGGGCCAAAGTTCCCTATATTTATTTATAGCCTGTTTTTTGGTAAGTTCGTTTAATAGTTGTTTTTTACTATATGTTTCTATAAGCATGCTTATCTTTTTTAAAGAGTATAATATAACATAAATATTTACAAAATCCTAAATATTTATATAAAACTGTATAAATGATCAAACACAGAACATATTTCGATAAGAACAATACGATTATACGAAATACATATACCAACACAGCAAGGAATCCAATCACTGAACTATTTTTCGGTGGTAGCTTGAACACAGGAACAACAAAATATTCAAGGTATATCTTTCAATTTGATTTATCAACATTGATTAGTCAATACGAAGATAAGACCTTTGCCGATATAGCCAAACTTTCACATAAAGTTAAACTCTTTAATACTTCACAGTTTCAGTTAAAAACTGATGACGAAGAAAGAGGAGTGATGAGGGCAACATCTTTTGATCTCATTTTATTTTTAGTCCCTCAGTTATTTGATGAAGGTGTAGGGTATGATTATGAAAAGTTTATATCTTTAGAAGTACCTTTAAATGATACTTTTAAAGTCAAACCATCAAACTGGTATCAAAAAACATCTAGCTTATGGAATGAAGCAGGTATATATTCCGGCACACCACAAACATATAGTAGTGGTAATCTTTATATAACTAAACA
>TARA_R110002110_G_scaffold245617_1_pt1 | contig 18100 bp, 15 predicted proteins | sample TARA_R110002110 | Tara Oceans TARA_R110002110 (sample SAMEA4397330) | marine metagenome | biome: Polar Biome; feature: [SRF] surface water layer (ENVO:00010504); material: water (ENVO:00002006), including particulate matter (ENVO:01000060) such as... | depth 5 m
AACAAGTGCCCACACATCTGTCTTCGTTTCTTTGTTAAATAGCCCGGGAGCGCTGTGGCTGCCGGTTTCTCGTTGGTGGTTGCCCCAACCGAGGATGCGCATTATACGTATCGCTTGAGGCCCCGCAAGGCCTTTTACAAAAATATTTCAAAGTATTCGCCACAAGCGGGAAAACTGCTCAATAAAGCAGCAACAACCGGCGTTTGCCTCAGGACGCGGCTCGTTTCTCCTGACGCCAGCGCTGCAATTGCATGACAGGCCCCGATGCCGCATAGGCAAGAAAAGCCAACAGGAACATGCTGGGTGGATTCAGGGTCACCAGACTGATCACCAGAATCAACACAATCATCGCCACAAAGGGCACCCGGCCACGGAAATCCACATCCTTGAAGCTGTAATAGGGGAAATTGGCAATCATCAGCAGCCCGGTCACGGCTGTCAGTACAGCCACCACGATGGCGACCTCCAGCGGCAACTGCTCTCCGACCCAGCCCAGGTCGTTGCAGACCCATACCGTACTGGCGATGATCGCAGCCGCGGCGGGGCTGGCGAGCCCGGTAAAGTAGTTCTTGTCCGCCGTGTCGATCTGGGTGTTGAACCGGGCCAGGCGCAGGGCGGCACAGGCCACGTAGACAAAGGCCGCACTCCAGCCAAACTTGCCCAGCTCCCCCAGGGCCCAACTGAACATGACCAGCGACGGTGCCACGCCAAAGGACACCATGTCCGAAAGACTGTCGTACTCCGCACCAAACTTGCTGGTGGTATTGGTCATGCGGGCAATGCGGCCGTCCAGCCCGTCAAGCACCATGGCGGCGAAGATGGCGACGGCAGCGCTCTCGAAATCACCGCGCATCGCCGACACCACGGCGTAGAAGCCCGCAAACAGGGCACCCGTGGTCATCAGGTTCGGTAACAGATAAACACCTTTGCGGCGCACGGTGCGACCATTTTCCGAGAATTCCTCCTCGTGCTCGTCAACGATCCGCTCCAGCGGTTGTGCCACACCCTGCAGATCGCTCTGGGAATCCTGCGCTGAGTCCTGGGTTTTGTCGTCCCTTGCGTCGCTCATACTGATGCCCGGATCAAATGGACCGGCATTATATCAAAGGGGGGCACCGTAGGTCTGCCGGGCCACACTCCACAGGGATTTGACCCGCGGATCCGTCAACCGGGACGAAAGACTGACCAGACCGATGTCCAGCGGCGGCAGGGCCTCCCACACCGGCACCGGGCTCACCCGGGCCGCCATGCCGCTGGCCTGGATGACCAGTTCCGGGGCAATACCCACCCCCAGACCCAGCCCAACCATGGCAACTATGGCCTCGTGCCCCGCAACCTGGGCATAGATCCGCGGCTTGCTGCCACGCCGCCCCAGCCAGGCGTCGAACATGTCCTTGGTCACGCCCCGCTCGGGGACGATAAACGGAATACCCGACCAGTCGAACCCCGGTGAGGCCATGTCGGCGGACAGCATGCTGCGGCGCACAGCGCAGTCGGCGGCCGGCATGCACACTACCATCGGCGACTGCAGCAGGGAGAGAAAGGCGAGCCGCGAAGGCAGATACTCGGGGCGGCCGCTCACCGCCACATCGTCCTGCCCGGACAATACCCGGTCGATCCCGTCCGCCTGGTCACCGGTATGCAGCATGATCTCGACCCCGGGCTGACGCAGCCGAAAGGCCTCCAGCACCGGCGCCAGGATGCTGTAGCTGGCCGTCACCGAGCAGTACAGATTGACCTCACCGGCGAGCTGCTGGTCCCCCCGCATCTGCCGGCGCAGGTCCTGCCACTCGGCGATACTACGCCGGGCGTACTCCAGAAACGCACGACCGGCCGGCGTCAGCCGCATGCTGCGCTGATCCCGCTGCAGCAGCTCCTGGCCCAGTTCCTCCTCCAGCCGCTGCACCGTGCGGCTGACAGCGCTGACACTCAGGTGCAGGCGCTCGGCGCTGCGGCTGAAGTTCAGCGAATCAGCGACCGATAGAAACACCTGCAAGCCTCTCGTATCCATGGGCCAATTTTGCACTTACCGCAAAACTGTTTCAACTATTTAGCGTTTTACGCAATACATGGATTGGCGTAAGGTGCGCCGTCAAACTCATCAACCGAGGTCTCCCCGCATGGGCCAGAACTACTTCAACACCCTGCCACTGCGCCTGCAGCTGCAGCAACTCGGCAAATGCCGCTTCATGAACCAGTCCGAGTTCGCGGACGGCGTGGAAAAGCTGCGCGGCAAGAAGCTGGTGATCATCGGCTGCGGTGCCCAGGGCCTGAACCAGGGCCTGAACCTGCGCGACAGCGGCCTGGATGTCAGCTACACCCTGCGCGACAGCGCCATCGCCGAAAAGCGCCAGTCCTGGAAGAATGCCACCGACAACGGCTTTACCGTCGGCACCTACCAGGAACTGATCCCTACAGCCGACCTGGTGCTGAACCTGACCCCGGACAAGCAGCACAGTGCCGTGGTTAGCGAAATCATGCCGCTGATGAAGCACGGTGCCTGCCTGTCCTACTCCCACGGCTTCAACATCGTGGAAGAAGGCATGAAGATCCGCGAGGACATCACCGTCATCATGGTCGCCCCCAAGTGCCCCGGCACCGAGGTTCGGGAGGAGTACAAGCGCGGCTTTGGCGTGCCGACGCTGATTGCGGTGCACACCGAGAACGATCCCAATGGTGAAGGCCTGGAACTGGCCAAGGCCTATGCGGCCGGTACCGGGGGCCATCGCGCCGGCGTACTGGAGTCCTCCTTCATCGCCGAAGTAAAGTCAGACCTGATGGGCGAGCAGACCATTCTCTGCGGCATGCTGCAGACCGGCTCCATTCTCTGCTTCGACAAGATGGTGGAGAAGGGTATTGAACCCGGCTACGCCTCCAAACTGATCCAGTACGGCTGGGAAACGGTCACCGAAGGCCTCAAGCACGGTGGCATCACCAACATGATGGACCGCCTGTCCAACCCCGCCAAGCTGCGCGCCTTCTACCTGGCGGAAGAGCTGAAGGACATCATGCGCACGCTCTACGAGAAGCACCAGGACGACATCATGACCGGGCACTTCTCGAAAACCATGATGGAAGACTGGGCCAACGACGACGCCAACCTGCTCAAGTGGCGCGCCGCTACCGCCGAGACCGCGTTCGAGAACACCGCCAATACCAGCGCCGAAATCAGCGAGCAGGAATTCTATGACCACGGTATCCTGATGGTCGCCATGGTCAAGGCGGGTGTCGAGCTGGCCTTCGAGACGATGGTCGCCACCGGTATCATCGACGAGTCGGCCTACTACGAGTCACTGCACGAGACGCCGCTGATCGCCAACACCATCGCACGCAAGAAGCTGTACGAGATGAACGTGGTGATCTCCGATACCGCCGAGTACGGGTGCTACCTGTTTGACCATGCCTGCCGGCCGCTGCTGGCGGACTTCATGGCCAACATCGATACCGACGTCATCGGCAAGAGCATTGCCGGCGACAACGGCGTCGACAACCGGGAGCTGATTGCGGTGAACGACAAGATCCGCAGTCACCCGGTGGAAATAGTGGGCCGGCGACTGCGCGGCTACATGACGGCGATGAAGCGGATTGTCTGAGGCGCAGGCCAACTGAGTTTTCAGGGCCCTTCGGGGCCCTTTTTTGTGGCTTGTTCGGTAAAACGTCTACCCCACACTCCAGGCAACAACAATCGCAAACAGCGCCGACATCAATGTCCCAATCAACATATATTCGGCAAACGTCTGGTTCTTGAGTTTGTCGAATCTCGCCAGGCCCTTGGCTGCAATAATGAAACCCAGCGCGCTCCAGTTGTTGCCAAACAACACCACGAGAAACATCAACCAGCGCTCCAAAATTCCGATTACCCTTCCCGCATTGTATTCCCGCTCATCTCTCGCCGCCGGTTGTCCACCGGTCTCCGAGTCACCGAGTCGCGGAACCAGGTCAAGAGAATGAAAAATTCCGCGCATGGCAATGTTTACCTCATTTGCCAGGAGCAGCAGTCCCATGAACGTAGAAACCACACGGCTCGACTCCAGCTGAACCGGCCCTGCGACAACCGCGACAATCTGGCCAGCATGATCCATCATGCCTGCTGCCATTGGAGAAAGAGTAAAACCACCCAGCGCCGGGTACAGTCCGGCAGGCAACACCGCAATGCCGCCCAACATGACTAACCGACACCAGTGTACTGGCAGAATTTTTTCCACTGCTCCAGACAGCGTTGTCAGTGTAAATACGACAGCAAGAGTGGCCACTGTGAGAGAGCTGAAACCAAAGACCATCAACACTATCAGGGCCTGAACCAGACCGAGGCTGGCGGAAAACCACCAGCCTGTCGCCTCGTCCCTGTATAGGTAAACGAGTCGTGTAAACAATATGATGCAGAGGTAAAACTGGTATTCAACCACGCTGGCTCACCTTAACTGCTCTTCCAGCTGCTCTGAAATTGCAGACTGAATACCGTGGAAGGTTCCCAATAGGCCATCGTTGATATTTTTATATACCGCAGTCTTGCTGATCGACAAAGATTCGACAATCTGCTGCACCGGCCGCCCCTCCAGGTAGAATCGATAGACCTTGAAGCGGTTATGCTGCCACTGACTCTGCAACTCGGATATTAACCTGAGTGAGTGGTTAGCCAATTTCGTCCCGGATACCCCCTCGATGAAAAACAGACCACCTTCTTCTTTCAATACTGTCATCGCGTCCCGGGCATGATGAAAAGCCGGCCCATCCATCCCCAGCGCTGCCTCCGGGTTGATATCGGTTGCAATTGTCCCCACTCCGAAACCAAAGCGCACTCTCACGGGATAGAGAGAGGCCTGTATAACGGCCACCATCTCCCATATGGGTTTAGCAGATGTAAGTAGCGCCTGGAATTCATCCCCCAGGGTGACGGTAATTGGAGAAGCAAGCGCCTTGGCATGCGCCCCGTTGAGCTCCTCCAGTACAGAGTGCAAGGCGTGCTGCAATTCCCCACGATCTGCAACCCCGCGCGAACCACAAATATCGCCAATCAATGCCAGGTAATTCATATCAGGCAGAGCCACTGACCGCTGAATGAGTTAACCATAGTAGTTTACTTCGCGAAATTCAACCCATAAGGTTTACTTTATATATTTTAAACCGATATGGTTTACAACGAGGCGCGCCCTGGCAGGGGGGCAGGTTCGATGAACCCTCCCCCGGCCACTACAGCCGCAACACCTTCTCCCCACGGGAAATCCCCGCCACCCCCGAGCGCACCACCTCGAGGATATCGGCCTCCGCCATCGCCGCAACAAAGGAATCGAGTTTCTCGCCGGTGCCGGTGAGCTGGATGGTGTAGGTATTCGGGCCTACATCCACGATCTGGCCACGGAAGATATCCGTGGTGCGTTTGATCTCGTCGCGCATCTGGCCGCTGGCGCGCACCTTGATCAACATCATGTCACGCTCGATGTGGGCGCCCTCGGTGAGGTCCACCAGCTTGACCACGTCCACCAGCTTGTTCAGCTGTTTGGTGATCTGCTCCATGGTCTTGTCGTCCCCGGTGGTGGTCAGGGTCAGGCGCGACAGGGTCGCATCCTCTGTGGGAGCAACGTTGAGGGTTTCGATATTGTAGCCGCGCTGGGAGAACAGGCCGATCACGCGGGACAGGGCGCCGGGCTCGTTCTCCAGCAGAATTGAAATGATGCGTCGCATGTCAGGTCCTCTCGTTCTTGCTCAGCCACATGTCTTTCATGGCGCCGTTGGGGGCTACGTGCATGGGATACACGTGCTCCATCGGGTCGATGAAGATATCGAGGAAAACCAGCTTGTCCTTCATGGCGAAGGCTTCATCCATGCAGCGGTCCAGGTCTTCCAGCCTGGTGACCTGCATCCCCACATGGCCGTAGGCCTCCACCAGTTTGACAAAGTCAGGCAGGGAATCCTCGTAGGTGCTCATGGCGTAGCGGCCCTCGTACTGCATGTCCTGCCACTGCTTGACCATGCCCAGGTAGTTGTTGCGCAGGTTGATGATCTTGATCGGCGTCTTGTACTGGGTGCAGGTGGACAGCTCCTGGATATTCATCTGGATGCTGCCTTCACCGGTAACGCAGGCCACTTCCATGTCCGGGAACGCCAGCTTCACCCCCATGGCCGCGGGCAGGCCGAAGCCCATGGTGCCGAGGCCACCAGAGTTGATCCAGCGCCGGGGCTTGTCGAACTTGTAGTACTGGGCGGCGAACATCTGGTGCTGGCCCACGTCGGAGGTCACGTAGGCATCCCCGTTTGTCGCCCGATACAGGCTCTCGATCACCTGCTGCGGCATGATGCGATCGCTGTCACCGTAGCGGCGCCCGGTCCAGAGGCCGTGCTTGCCGCGCCACTCCTCGATCTGCTGCCACCAGCGGCCCAGGGCGGTTGCGTCGGGAAGCTGGGGCTCCTTTTCCTGCAGGTTGTCGATAATCTCCATCAGATCCTGCAGTACCGACTGCACCGGACCCACGATGGGGATATCCGCCGCCACGGTCTTGGAAATCGAGGTGGGGTCGATGTCGATGTGAATGATCTTGGCACCGGGGCAGAACTTGCCCACCGTGTTGGTCACGCGGTCGTCAAAGCGGGCACCAACTGCCAGGATGACGTCGCTGTGATGCATGGCCATGTTGGCCTCGTAGAAACCGTGCATCCCGAGCATGCCCAGGAACTGCCGGTCCGTCGCCGGGTAGGCGCCCAGGCCCATCAGGGTATTGGTCACTGGATAGTTGAGCTTGCGTGCCAGGGCAGTCAGCAGCTCACAGCTTTCGCCCATGATCACCCCGCCACCGCTGTAGATGATCGGACGCTTGGCACCCAGCAACAGCTTGGCCGCCTTGCGGATCTGGCCGGTGTGGCCGCGCTGGGCAGGAGCATAGGAGCGCAGTTTCACCGCGTCCGGGTAGTGGTACTCGAACTTTGCGTCCGGGCGCGTGCAGTCCTTGGGAATATCGATTACCACCGGGCCGGGACGGCCGCTGGTGGCGATGTGGAAGGCCTTCTTGATAGTGGCCGGAATCTCCTCGGCACGCCGGATCATGAAGCTGTGCTTCACGATCGGGCGGGAAATCCCGACCATATCCGTCTCCTGGAAGGCATCTTCACCGATCAGGTGGGTAGCCACCTGGCCGGACAGCACCACCATGGGAATCGAGTCCATGTAGGCAGTGGCGATACCGGTAATGGCATTGGTCGCGCCGGGGCCGGAGGTCACCAGCACCACCCCGGGCTTGCCGGTGGCGCGGGCGTAGCCGTCCGCCGCGTGCGTGGCCGCCTGCTCGTGGCGCACCAGTACATGGGGCACCTTGCTGGTCTTGAACAGGGCATCATAAATATGCAGGACCGCGCCGCCCGGATAGCCGAAAAGGTATTCGACGCCTTCATCTTCCAGGGCACGGGCGATCATTTCACCGCCGGATAACAACTCCACAATCTGTCTCCCAAATAACAAAAACCCCCGGCGCGTTACCCTCGCCGTGGCAGTTCAAGTTTCTGTGTAGACGTTGCAATGACAGGTACCTGGACCGGTACCGGACTGGCGACGCCACCCCCTCGGGCGCGATACAGTGCTGTGACCCGGCCCGCCGGACATGACCCGGAAGGGCACTCCGCGGAGGAAAACGATCACGAACACCCGTGTATCGGTCGCCCTGCGAGGTAGCGCAGTATCTGGCCCTCAACCCGGCCAATAGGGCGCGAGCTGAATACGGGACTCACAAACAGCCGCAGGGAATAATCACATCACTGCGGTGGACCAGTGGCCGAGGGTACCCGGCGGTAGTCGTTGCCATCTGCAAGACACCGCTATTGTTGGCGCCGGGAGGCGGCTTGTCAATGCCGGGAACCCGGCAAAAATCCTCCTGGCCGTCAACATTGCTGCCAGCTGTGGATTGCGCAGCCACCGCAGCTGGGGTACTTTACAAGAGCAATATTCCGGGGGGTGAAGGAAAATGCGCGTAAAACAACCATTCCGCAAAGGGTTGCTGGGCAGCCTGATAGTCCTTCTGGCTGCCGGCAGCCTTCACGCCGGCGCCATCGACTCCTACTACCGCTGGCTGGACAGCCGCGGCAACCCCGTACACAGCGACCGGCCGCCGCCGGCTGGAACCGATTACGAGGTCATCTCGACCCGGTCGGGCCTGAAGCGAATCGTGCCCGGGGAGGAAGGCGCAGTGCCGCGGGAGATTGAACCCCGGGTGGGGAATGAATTCGAAGCAGTGCCAAAATCAACTGCGCCAGAAGCCCGCAAAAATCCTGAACTGTGCAGAATAGCAACGAAGAATCTCGAAACACTCACCAACTACGCCCGGGTGGAAACGCGGGACGAGCAAGGTGAAAGACGCTTCCTGACGGAAGAAGAGCGGCAGGCGGAAATAGAGCGGGCACAAGAATCAATTTCGCAACACTGCGACTGATTCCGGGGACACCAGTCCCGTGCTAGACAGGACAGGTACCGTCGGTCGTGCGGTCGACACGCCCCCGCCCTGTCACAGCCAGGCTGACGACCCGCTCCTGCCCCCCCGTATCTGGCGCTCCCCGACATACCTTCAATTCAACTGCAGCGCTTGCCGCGCCAGTCGGCGAGAAGACAATTTCTCTCAATCCACTTCCTGAAACATCAACAAACTTGAAACCTGGACCAAGCTGGGCATGACTGTAGATGACGTCTCCCACTGCATTTTGCACAATCCAACCCTGCTCCCAGTCACCGCTCGCAGCACAATCAGTTCCATTGCTGGATGCGCACAGCGTCACAGCCGTATTGCGCTTGATCGCCTCGCCGCGGGAGAGGTACATACTCGACAACATTTCATTTGAGTAGGCCCTCAGTTTTGTATTAAGGGCCGCTTCACGGAAGCCCGGCCCCGCCAATACCGCGAGAATGCCGATAATAACCAGCACAATCATCAGCTCAATCAAGGTAAAGCCACGATCTGCCGGGCAAGCATTCACCTGCCCCGCTGCGCTCAACGTCAGCTCCATTTTTTCACCGTATCTCGACCACCAGCGACCATATTACTTGTGCACCTTCATGTAGACCCTGCCGATGGGCTGCACGAAGTCCAGCGTCGCACTTTGATCCCCGCTCTCCAAAGGCGAGCCACCCGCGCCACAGCCGATACAAAAAGGTTTCTCCTCGCCATCAATGAGGACTTTTCCTGCCACCGGTGAGGGCACCAGCCCACCCCCGGTAATCGGTATGGCATTGCCGCTACCGTACCGGTAATCAATATTGTAGGTCGTGGCCGCGCCCAAATTGCCTTCGCATGAGCCAGGCTCCGGCGATTTGGGTATATGAGTACTGAAATTAACGACATTGGAAACCGTCAGTGCGGAAGACACAACCTGCTCATCGTCCGAAAGCTCGAGTTTCCAGCCCTTGGGCCCAACAGCGGCATTGAGACCAGGGCCGCTCCCAAGCGTGACCGGGGTCAGCGCCGCCATGCAAATCACGTCCGCGCCGCAGGTTCCATCAACATCGTCCAGCCAGGCACCATCGGCGGGATCATCCGTCAGCGCAAATGCGAAATTGGTAACGGACGTGGCTCCTCCATACGCCAGCAGAGGCTTCTCGCGATCACCCGAGCCCAGCAATATAAACAGCTTGCCATCGGCATCCGTGGGTTCCACCACGTCAGGACCAAAAAGGAATTTTCGTGGATTGCTACAGCCAGCGATGCCGGAACAGCCCAACGCAGCGATGGTTGTTATCTCCCAGTCTGAGGGAGGAGTTGAGCCGACAGGGCTCGCGACGCCAGCACCGTCGACTGGGCCTGATATCCGATACACGTTGCCCCCGGTATCGGCGCCGTAGGCAAATTTCATACGCCGGTCAGTGGAACTGATGGGTACAACGGTAATGGCGCCGGGAACAGCCCGCTCTGTCGGGAAAGTTCGTAGATTTGCACCGGTGACGCCGTCCACAACATAGATACTGTTGCCTTTGCTCGAGGCCGTGCAATTGTGGTTCGCGCCGGTATCGTCGTCGTAATCCTCACAGGTATCGTACCCTCCGCCCATGATCAACAACGGGCTCAGTGCCGGCGGGTCACCTTCGTCTACAAAGCCCGACTGGTAGGTCACACTTGGCGCGGACCATGTCTGCCCCAAATTCGACCATGCCGCATCCGTACAGGTGCTGCTGCCCAGATCGGCACCACAGCCAGCGCGCCACAGCAAGGTGGGGGATTCAATGTCGCTTACGTCGAATGCATATATCGCGCGTCCACCCCGGCGCATTGTTGCATAGACAAATTTCCGGGGGACACCATCAACCGTGCCAGTGAAGGCAACCACGGGGCCATCCATGCCGTAATCCTTCAGGGTCCCGGTGTCGGGTGAGGAAGCTGCCGTAGCGGGAAACTTGATCAGTTCGTCATTCGAACGCAAACGATTCTGCATGGAGACATCAAACTCCATCGGCAGGAATGACCAGATCTCATGCCCGGGCGGGACAACCTCGCCCACCCTGGTCGTCTTCGACCCGTTTATCGCTCTGAACAGGCCGTCATTGGCGCCGTAGAACACCACAACTTGGGGCTCTTCATCAGTTCCATAGTTGACCGCCACAGGACGCGAGTGAATGACGTCCCCATGTACGGAGGCCCGCATGGACGTCGTCGCACGCCCGTCTTCGTTGTCCACATCCTGACCCACCATCCAGTTGACCAGGTTGTTGCCGCTGTTGGAGCCGGCCTGCCCGTAAACCACCAGCGCACCCGAAGCGGGGGCGCAGGACACCCCGGTGGAGGAGTCACAGGTGTAGACAGTCCTTGTTGGGGGTTCTTTGCGCAAGGTGTACGCCTGACCACCTTTTTCCACTATGGGTCCATCGGGCGAATTGGAGACGGAATTCGCTCCTATACAGTTCCCGAGTGCCGTCAGAGGACTGGCCCAGTAACTGTCCGGCGTAGACGGCGTCCAGAAACTCCGGGCACACTCGGTTATAAAGCCGGTAGCAAGGTTGATGGCCGGACTCTCGTCAGCGTCCAGCAGTCGCAGCTGCTGCCCCACCATACCCAATTGATATTGCTTGATATTACCGAACCAACGCGGCTTGCGCCCCGCATCCGGGCGAAACATGCCAATGAACACCTGATTCAGGAAAGTACTCTCCGTGGTGGCGCTGGCAGGCAATGCCACGGATGCAAACACGGTATTGACCGACTGAATTTCCGAGAATATCTCTTCCAGTGCGATACGGATCTGCTCACCACCATCTGCCGATGAGTCAACGCGAAAGTACTTGCCACCGCTCACGTTTGCCATGCTTTCCAGCAGCGCACTGTTGCCCATTCCCCTGTTGTGCCCACCAGGCATGGGAGTCGGGTCTACATCAACGGTGTAGAAAGTTACCCCCATGTCCTCTTTCATGAACCTCGCCCATTCGTCCGCATAATTGTCCTGGTGCGAGGTGTAGGAAAGGGGGATTTGACTCGTGTTACCGCCGGCAGCTTGCAGTTCTTGCCCGGCGAGGCTGTTCCTGGAGCTGTTGTCCTTGGTTACGTTGCCGCTACTGACGGTATTGCCAATGTAAATGACAAAAGTATCGGCACAACTCTCGGGCGACAACGGGCTCTGATAAACCGTCGCGTCGGGGCCAGCCAGGGCATTGCCCGCCAGGGCGTGAACTGCCTGGTGAGCCGCTGAGCCGGAGCTATTACCAGCGTAATCCCGGTCGGAATTATTGCCGGAAGCAACCTTGGATGGATCTACACTCTGCATTCCCTTCAAATACCGGTGGCTTTCGGAGATGTTCCGCGCCAGGGTGCGCGCATTGGCGCGATCGCCCGATACCTCAAGGCTGTTGACGAGTTGACCGTAGAGCCCCTTGTTTTCTTCTGTCATCGGCCTGATCGCGGCGCGGATCGCACCTACAGCCGGATCACCGAAGGTCATCAAACCAACGTTGAACTTGCCTGCGGGCAGTCCCGCAAAGACTTCCACCAGGGCCGCCTTCTCGTTTTCGAACGCGGTATTCCAGTTCGCCGTGTTATCCAGCAAGATCAGTACATTGGGCAGGTCGCCTGTATCAACCGGAGGATCCCCCAGGAAAAGGTCGATATCCTCAGCGTGACCTGGACTGGCCAGGTTCAGAAGACAGACTGCCAGTAAACACCGTATCGCCTTGGCTTTCATTGTGACCACCCACACCTTGGTGTAATAACACCTGCAATCTTCAAACATCTGGACAACGAGCATTCTTGTTTGCGTCGCTGAGCAGGACTCTTACTCCCTGGACAACACGAACCTGTGCTCCCGACGCCGGGTCTGTTGCGGTCGCATCGAGCTCCCAGACGGTATCCCAGGCACCAGCAACAATGAGCCCGGGCAATGTTACGCTACTGGCTGACGAGGTAGACGCCACCGTGGCTCGCACACAAACGGGAGCGGCCAGATCGACAAGATAGCGGGCAGGGCTGAGGGGATTATTCAGCATGTTTACCTCAATCCCGACGACGGCGGCTGGTGCCACTGTAAAATCGGAACCCAGTGTTTGTTCTATAACGTAGCTGGCAGCAGCCTGAGCCTCGGATCTCAACTGAACATTGCCCACAGCCCTTAGGTTCGTGGTACTCATGGAAAAAGCCGCCAGCACTGCAAGCGTAATCAGCACCAACAACACCATGGTGATGAAGATGGTAATGGCCCCTTGCTGCCGGCCACTGCCTTTACGGAATTTCGCTATCACGTTCATGATCAGGGTGGAGTCTCTCGTCGGCCAGCAACATTGTAGAGACGGAAGTTGGAGCTAAACACATGCCGCTTGAAATTCGGCTCCAGGGTACTGGCGTCAATTGCAAGGGTGCCCAGGTTATAGACTTTGCTATCGGTGTATCCTGCCGTGGGTTCGGTTGCGCGCGCCAACAGATGCAGCCTCACTTCGACCACGTTGATCAGTTGTGCCACTGTACAACCCGCCCCGCAATGCACAAATTCGTCGGCCGTGCCATCGCCACGGTTGGTGGGAGAAATCCGGTTATCCGGATCGTCCCAGTCCACGTAATCAGCATAGTCCGCCAGGGTGACAGTTGCCCCGACATCGCTGATGTTGTCCAGGCCAACTTCTATCCTGAACCGTTCAATGCCTTCGACAAGTGGCTGGGCTGCCTGCTGCTGCAGAACCCCTCCTGCCAGGCGAAATTCCGAACGCATCAGGGTCGGGACACCGTCACCCGCGGTTCTGGCATAGTCCCGGATAAAATAAATAACCTGGACAAACTTCCGCCTACCCACCAGATCGACGCAGTTTCGTTCAAGCAGCGACGCACCGGCTGCGTTGTCCAGCCGATAGGGGTTACCCAGAATCTCGGCCGTGCAGTTTGACACCTCGAAGTACAGTTCCCCTGCGATTTCCGGTTCGCAGTTGACGCCGCCGGCGATACAGGTGTCGGCGTACCGGACAACCAGCACGTCAGTGTCAGCAAGCTTGTCCGCCAACAGGGCACCACAGGTTCCAGGTGCCCCGGTGCGGACGTCTATCGGAAGACCGATCAGACCATTGACGTGGCCCTGGGTCCAGGGTGTCGCATAGTCAAGACAGGGATCCGGGACCGTTGCGGGGACGTCGTCAGGCGCGGGAGAATCCTGCCAGGTCAGGTCGTCGAAACGGGGAATAAACCCTCCCCAGTAGCCGGCATGGATCAGATCATACTGCAGAAATTGCATCGCAAAGCGCGCATTTTCGATCTGGCTATTGGTCTTCGCCATCTCCTGCTGGCTTCGCGCCATGTTGACGTACAATTCAGCCAGCGCCAGCATGATAAGCGAACTCAGTGCCACCGCCACCATGAGTTCCACCAGACTTAAACCGCGCTGCTTTCCAGGCGAGGCGGAAGCTGGCGAGACAGTCACTGCCGGGGCAGCCCTGAGTCTGGGAACCCACATCACAATGCCTCCAGGTCGGCCATGCGAACGACCGTGGACACGAAACGCCTGCAACGGTCATCTACGCAGCCGACATCAGCCTGATCATACGCGTTGGCAGCGCACGAAATACTCGCCGGTGGCGCTGTCAACGGCGTAAAACCCTGCCAAGTGACGGTGACCATGTACTCCCTGACACCTGGACCAACCGTTGCCTCCACACAACCACGACCGTCAATCATGGCACCAACATTGCCACCGGACTGGGTTTCGCCGGCACCCTGCAGTGCGGAACACCACTGAAACATGTCGACAAGCTGTCTCGGGGCGCCTGCAGCTGGGGCCACACAATTGGCTCCGACAGCAGAAGCAGTAACGTAGTCATCAGCGTTATTCCGATTGGACTCAAGTCTGTGCACCATGTCATTGAGCAGCAGGAGTGCCTGGGTACGTTGATAGGATTCGAACTCGGACTCCTGCAAGCGGCCCTGAATTTTCATAACGGCCAGCATCCCCAGGACAACGAGCGCGACAGCGATCAGCACTTCTATCATGAGTGCACCCGCCTGGGTCCTGCCAGTTGCCCTGGATTTCATCTTTCCCATTTGTCCGCTGGCGCCCTGACACCCTCGCTATCGAGTGTCAACGCCGCCGCCCCATCCTCGACTTGAGCCCCCTGGGGGGTAAAGCTGATCGTAAAGGTAGGTACGCCTGTGTTATCCACGCTAATGTCCCAGGAATAGCGTGCAGCGACATCTGCAGGTAGAGTATAGCCGCTGGCCACCAGTTCTGCCTTGCTTGCATAGGCCCGATCCGAAAGCAGGAACTGCTGTTGCCGATTGGCAATATCGAGCATTTCTGTCTTTGCAGCGGTTCTGTGCCCCCGGAGAACCTGATTCTGGTAGGCCGGCAACGCAACACCCACCAGAATCGCCACGATCGCTATGACGACCATGAGTTCGATCAGGGTGACTCCCCCCTGGGCTCTTCGAATTGACTTGGTCAACATCATAGGTTTCCGCCTGGACTTACAAGCAATGCTCCAATTTTACCGCATCTTGACAGGGTCAAATGTCACGGGTTTTCACCCCGCCTGCAAGCATTTTTCCGACTTTACGGCATAAACACTGGCCGGCGTAAACCCTGTCCGGTGCGAAAGTCGGCGGGCGACGGGCCGCGCTTTACGGCCCTATTATACTCCTTGACTTGACCTAGCGCTTGCCGAACGTCGTCCCCTCCCCTTCGACGTCCACCAATATGGTGTCGCCGGGGCCGAATTCACCGGACAGGATGCGATTCGCCAGCGGGTTCTCCAGCTCGTGCTGGATGGCGCGCTTCAGGGGGCGGGCGCCGTAGACGGGGTCGTAGCCCACAGCCGCCAGGCGATCCATGAAGGCATCGGTGATCTCGATCTGCAGCTCGCGCTCGGCCAGACGTTGGCGCAGGGAGTGCAGCTGGATGTCGGCAATGCCGCGGATCTGGTCTGCCGCCAAGGGGTGGAAAACCACCGTATCGTCAATGCGGTTGATGAACTCGGGGCGGAAGTGGCGCCCGACCTCACCCATCACCGCGGCCTTCATCGCACTGTAATTCTCCTCCCCTGCCATTTCCTGAATCAGGTCGGAGCCGAGGTTGGAAGTCATCACGATCACGGTGTTGCGGAAGTCCACTGTGCGGCCCTGACCGTCAGTCAGACGGCCGTCTTCCAGCACCTGCAGCAGGATATTGAAGACATCCGGGTGCGCCTTCTCCACCTCATCCAGCAACAGCAGTGAGTAGGGCCGACGGCGCACGGCCTCGGTCAGGTAGCCACCCTCTTCGTAGCCAACGTAGCCAGGAGGTGCGCCGATCATGCGCGCCACGGAGTGCTTCTCCATGAACTCGGACATGTCGACCCGCACCATCGCCTGCTCGCTGTCAAACAGGAACTCGGCGAGGGCCTTGCACAGCTCGGTCTTGCCGACCCCGGTGGGGCCGAGGAACAGGAAGGAACCGTTGGGCCGGTTCGGATCCGACAGGCCGGCGCGGGAACGGCGCACGGCATCGGAGACCGCCTTGACCGCCTCATCCTGGCCCACCACGCGCTGGTGCAGGGAAGCCTCCATGCGCAGCAGCTTGTCGCGGTCACCCTCCAGCATCTTCGACACCGGAATACCGGTCCAGCGCGACACCACTTCCGCTACCTCTTCATCGGTGACCTTGTTGCGCAGCAGAGTGCGCTCGGCGGTCTCCGCTTCGTGTGCGGCCTGCAGCTGCTTTTCCAGTTCCGGCATCCTGCCGTACTGCAATTCCGACATGCGGGTGAGATCACCGGCGCGGCGGGCGGCCTCCATATCCAGCTTGGCCTGCTCGATTTCGCTCTTGATCTGGGCAGCGCCCTGCAGGGAGGCCTTTTCCGCCTTCCACACTTCCTCCAGGTCGGAGAATTCGCGCTGTACCTTTTCGATCTCCGCATCCAGCAGTTCCACCTGCTTTTTGGCGGCGGGATCCTTGTCTTTCCTCACCGCCTCGCGCTCGATCTTGAGCTGGATCAGGCGCCGTTCCAGCTTGTCCATGGCCTCCGGCTTGGAGTCTATCTCCATGCGGATGCGGCTGGCGGCCTCGTCGACCAGGTCGATGGCCTTGTCCGGCAGCTGGCGGTCGGTAATGTAGCGAGTGGACAGCTTGGCGGCGGCGATGATCGCGCTGTCGGTGATGTCGACCCCGTGGTGCACTTCGTAGCGCTCCTTGAGGCCACGCAGGATGGCAATGGTGTCCTCCTCATTGGGCTCGTCCACCAGCACTTTCTGGAAGCGGCGCTCCAGGGCCTTGTCCTTTTCGACGTACTTGCGATATTCATCCAGGGTGGTGGCGCCCACGCAGTGCAGCTCACCGCGGGCCAGGGCCGGCTTCAGCATGTTGCCCGCATCCATGGAGCCCTCGGCCTTGCCGGCGCCGACCATGGTGTGCAGCTCGTCAATAAACAGGATGACGCGGCCCTCCTGCTTGGAAAGCTCGTTGAGCACCGCCTTCAGGCGCTCCTCGAAGTCGCCGCGGAACTTGGCACCGGCCAGCAGGGCCCCCAGGTCCAGGGACAGGATGCGCTTGTCCTTCAGGCCTTCCGGCACTTCGCCGTTGATCACCCGCTGGGCCAGGCCCTCGATGATCGCGGTCTTGCCGACGCCGGGTTCGCCGATCAGCACCGGGTTGTTCTTGGTGCGCCGCTGCAGCACCTGGATGGTGCGGCGGATCTCGTCATCGCGGCCGATGACCGGGTCCAGCTTGCCCTGCTCGGCGCGCTCGGTCAGGTCGACGGTGTACTTGTCCAGCGCCTGGCGGGACTCTTCGGCTTCGGGGTTGTTCACGGTTTCTCCTCCGCGTACCTGTTCAATGGCGGCCTGCAGGGCAATGGCAGTAACACCGTGCTCCTTCAGCATCTCGCCGGCACTGCTCTTGCTTTCCAGCATTGCCAGCAGTACCAGCTCGCTGGATATATAGGCGTCGCCACCCTTTTGCGCCAGTTTGTCGCTGACGTTGAGGATGCGACCCAGGTCATTGGACATGTGCACATCGCCACCGCTGCCACTGACGGTAGGCAGCGCCTCAACGGCCTTGCCAGCTGCCGCGGTCAGACCGGCGACGTTGGCGCCGGCTTTCTGCAGCAGCGGCCGGGTGGAGCCACCCTCTTGCTGCAGCAGCGCCGCCAGCAGGTGCACCGGCTCAATGAAATTGTTGTCCTTGCCCAGCGCCATGGACTGGGCGTCGGCCAGCGCCAACTGCAGCTGGTTGGTCAGTTTGTCCATTCTCATTCCTGCGTCTCCTGTCACACCGGCGTATGCACGGGTAATTCATTTCTCAATGAAGAGTAAATGGGGTGAGAATAGCCCTATTTCAAGTGGGGACTTGGTGACGGAAGGCGGTTTACTGAATAGTTGCCGATATTCATTGGCAGGCAGTGGTGAAGCCCCTCGAATTCGAGGTTCGGTGTCATGCTCATCCTCGGGTCGGTGGCCCTCACCGCGGCGATCCGGAATCAGGAAAAAGTGGGTAGAACAGGTAGAACAGGTAGAACAGGCCAATCGTGGACGCCAGACAATTATCTGGTGCTAGCGGAATTTAGGCAATGATCGGGGAGAGCAGGGGCCGGGAGCGAACCTGACCCTGTGTTTGATTGTCCGCTCGCAGGGTGGTCGCATTTGATGAAACCTGGTCCTTGGGGTTTTGCTGCGGCGCGCCTAAAATACTGTGTATCCAT
>TARA_R110002110_G_scaffold13027_2_pt1 | contig 18072 bp, 19 predicted proteins | sample TARA_R110002110 | Tara Oceans TARA_R110002110 (sample SAMEA4397330) | marine metagenome | biome: Polar Biome; feature: [SRF] surface water layer (ENVO:00010504); material: water (ENVO:00002006), including particulate matter (ENVO:01000060) such as... | depth 5 m
TTCCATCCGCTTTTGACCGGGATTACAAAGGATTTACAGGTTGCACAGGATTAAAGATGGACTGAGAACTACATCCTGTTCATTCTATAATCCCGAAAGTCCCGGTTCAACGAATTGAGGAGTGTGCTTTTAACTTCGCCTGCCTCCCAAGCTTGTACGGCGGGAAGACCGGAGGATGACATAATTACTCAATCAGCTTCAAAACCCGATCGAACCTAGGCACACCTTTATCATGAGAGTACCATACAATAAACCCGTTACCTATTATGTGATCTTTCGGGATAAATCCCCAAAAACGGCTGTCTTCACTATTATCGCGGTTATCACCCATTGCAAAATAATAGTTCTGCTTGATGGTGTAACTATTGGTCTCTTCACCGTTTATAAAAATCTTCCCGTCTTTTCTTTCTAAACGATTATTTTCATACCGCTCGATCAAATCTTTGTAAATATACCAGTTTTCATTAGTTAGCTCAATTTTCTGGCTTTTAAATGGAATTACAATTGGTGGAAATTGATCCTGACTTCTGAATGCTTTCGCAAAATCGTATGAAGATCGGGTAGAAGCATATCCTCGATCTGTTTGTCCTTGTTCCGTCATATCTAACCAAAGAGAATCTAATTCCGGCCAAGCTTGTATTTCTTCTACAGCTTCTTTGGTTAGATTTACTAAGTAAGTGTCATCTCCAATATAATCGATAAAAATATCTTTACCGCCCGGTACATTTTGAAGTGCTCCGGCTCCAACAGATTTAATTTTTGCTTCACTCAAGCGAACACGTTCGTTCATTCTTAAGAAGTAATGGCGTTGTAACCCTTCGTGATATTCTTCACGTTCACCATTTATATATACCATTTTATCTCGAATTTCTAACGTATCTCCGGCAACAGCGACCGCTCGTTTTATATAATTCGTTTTTTGGGAAATCGGCTTAATTTCATGAGGCACGTTGAACACAATTACATCATTACGCTCAATATCTCTAAATCCCGGAATTCTTGTTGAAGGAAGTTTAACACCCGGCAAGCACCATTGTGTAAACGGGACACAAATTCCCATTGGCGTTCTTGGACCATAAGTAAGGTTAGAAACAATCAGGAAATCTCCCACCATCAAATTCTGCTCCATAGATGGTGTAGGAATTTTATATGATCCAAAAATCAACGCTCTAAGAATAGCGGCTGCGACAAATGCGAAAACCAATGCATCCAACCACTCACGCAACCAAGATTTTGCTTTCTTATCTTCTTCTAGTTTGTCCTTCCTTCTTTTCCAAAATGAGCTTTTTTCTTGCTCTTCTTTATTCTTTTCTTCCAATGTATTCGTTAATTAAGTTTTATATGAGAAGGCTGTTCAATTGGTTTTACTTCATGGTTTTTACCGTCGCTTTCAATCAAATACCATTTCATTCTTTGTTCTGAAAAATAATAATCTGAAAATTTAGCGGGTTTTGCATCAAGAAGTGTTTTCTCAAAAGTTCTCATAATTTGTGGCATCAGGTCAACATACTTACTTGCTGCTCCAAAAGTTACACCGTTTCCAAAAGGGCCTGTAAAATCTAGTATAATTAATGGAATTGGTTCTTCAGCAATAGGATCATCCACAAAAAACCAATATTCGAATTGAATGGCTTTAGCTAATCTGAAATTTTCTTCCTTTGAAAGACTTTCCAGTGTTTTAGTAGGATCTCCAAAAGCACCTTGAAGCAACGCTCTAATATCTAACGATGACATCCCATCAATTGCAGTTTGTCCATACAAACCCTGACCGGTTAAACTATAACTCCTGATTTTTTGATCAAAATCAGCAGCGTCTTTATTTTCTACTTTCATTATTTCCGGTTCTTCAAATTGAGCCCACAAAGCTGTACTTCCTAAAAATCCGTACATAAAAAATAGAACACCTAATTTTATCATTTCTCTCATATTTATCTATCGTCTTCATCCATAGACAGAACTGCTAAAAACGCCTCTTGAGGAATTTCTACTGAGCCTACCTGTTTCATTCTCTTTTTACCTTCTTTCTGCTTTTCCAGCAGTTTTCTTTTACGTGAAATATCTCCACCATAACATTTAGCTGTCACATCTTTACGAAGTGCTCTTACTGAATCACGAGCAATAACTCTGCTACCGATTGCAGCTTGAACTGCAACTTCAAACTGTTGTCTTGGAATTAATTCCTTCAATTTCGCACAAACTTTTCGTCCTTGATAATATGCTTTATCACGATGTGTGATACTCGATAATGCATCCACGGGTTCCGCATTCAATAAAATATCTAATCGCACCAAATCTCCTTTGCGGTAATCAATAAATTCATAATCTAAAGAAGCATATCCACGAGTTCCCGATTTTAGTTTGTCATAAAAATCAAAAACAACTTCAGCCATCGGTATCTCATACGTAATTTCGACCCGATTATTTTGCATGAATATCTGATTTACATAAACTCCACGTTTATTTTGACATAATTTCATAATTGGGCCTATATAATCAGCTGGAGTTAAAATACTCGCCTTAATATAGGGCTCAAAAATGGAATCGATCTCAGCCACTTCCGGCATTTGGCTCGGATTATCTACCTGAATAGATTTTCCTTCTTCCAGCTTAACTTCATACTGTACGTTCGGAACTGTTGTTATGATATCAATATTGAATTCTCGATCTAATCGCTCCTGCACAATTTCCATATGCAGTAGCCCAAGAAATCCTGCTCTGAATCCAAATCCTAGTGCTTTTGACGTTTCCGGTTCATAGGAAAGAGAAGCATCATTTAGTTGCAGTTTTTCCAAGGCTGATCTTAAGTCTTCAAAATCTTCAGCTTGTGTAGGATAAATTCCTGAAAACACCATTGGCTTAGATTCCTGATATCCCGGAATGGGTGTGTCTGCCGGATTTGCAACCGTTGTGATTGTGTCACCCACTCTAACATCTTGTAGAGATTTCACACTCCCGATCACATAACCAACTTCGCCTGCCTTCAATTCTTTTGCAGGCTCATATTTCATTCGGAGATAACCAACATCTTCTGCATTATACTCCTCTTTATTCGCCATGAATTTGAAAGCCTGCCCTTTTTTAAGCGTCCCTTCCATCACTCGAACATAAGCTACTGATCCACGATACGTATTAAACACCGAATCAAAAATTAGAGCTCTAAGTGGTTTATCTACTTCTTGCTTTGGGCTTGGTACTCTGTCAACAATAGCTTCAAGTAAAGCCGGAACACCTTCCCCTGTCTTTCCTGAAACGTGTAAAATATCTTCTCTTTCACACCCGATGAGATCAATGACCTGTTGACCAATTCCTTCAACATCTGCACCGGGTAAATCAATTTTATTAAGAACAGGTATAATTTCAAGATTGTGTTCTATAGCTTGATAAAGATTTGAAATAGTCTGTGCTTCAATTCCCTGAGCAGCATCTACAACTAAAATTGCACCTTCGCAAGCTTTTAGTGCGCGGGAAACTTCGTAGGCAAAATCTACGTGACCGGGTGTGTCAATTAAGTTAAAACTGTATTCTTCTCCATTCGGACGTTTGTATTCAATTTTGATCGCATGGCTTTTGATCGTAATGCCACGCTCTCTTTCCAAGTCCATGTCATCAAGAACCTGTTCCTGCATTTCCCGTTCGCTGATAGTACCGGTTGATTGTAGAAGGCGATCAGCGAGCGTAGATTTCCCGTGATCAATGTGAGCAATAATGCAAAAATTACGAATGTTGTTCATGTATCCTTTTAAGTCCGTCTCTTTTTAAGCCTGTAAAGATACAAAGAAGGAATGAGGTACTAAAGCGATTGTTCTAAACTATCAGTTTATTTTACAACAGCTCTTTCTAAGTTTTCCATCCAGTAATTCTGAATACATTCCCAAGTAGGGTTTGAGTAAGAGAGTAGTTTTGCTTTAAATGAGCGAGGAGCTTTTTTTAGCTCTTCTTCTCTCTTAATTGCTTGATTGATGTCGTAATATTCTTCAACATGAACCAATTTATTTAAGCCAAAGTTACCCTTTGTACAATTCATCTTGAGCGCTCTGTGCTTCTTCAAGATATTCTTCAGATCATTGGTCAAGCCAATGTAAATCAGTTTCGAGCGATTGCTGACAATGTAAATATAATATTTTGGTCTCATACAATTTATCCGTTTTGTAAGTAAGACAATTTCAAAGCGATTCCTTACAAAATTTTCAAAAAAAATTTAATCTGCTTCCGGGCTTAACAATTCCACATGAAATCTGAACTTTGGAGACTCTATAGACATGATTTTGTACAGTTCTTCAATAACTTCAAAGACCAGATCGGGATGGCCAATTATAGTAGTTGCCAAATATCCTACTTCGATTTGTACATCAAATTGTGCGAGATGTTCAAGTAATTCCTGTACTTTTTCTCTTGGGTTGTGAGTTTCTAAAGGAATGTAAGTTAGCTGTGCTATCGTTTTCATATATACTATTATCTTATTTTTAACTAAAGTTAACGATATCGTTATTGGGCTTCAATATCATTTTTTAATTAAAGAAACTCTAAAGTTTGAAAATTGGTTGCGTGATTTATCATTTATTTAACAATCACTGCTTTCTCCATAACCAACTAATTGCTATCTTTGAACCGTGAAAGGAAAAAACTTACATACCTCCCATCTCCATCATGATGTCCATCATCTTCATAAAGGACATTATTACGCTTAATCAGCGCTTTTTCGCTTCACAAATTTTTCTATCTAAACTTATATTACACAACATTACTGACCTATGACACGATCGAAAGATTCTTCGACTTCATTACGCATTGCTATTCAAAAAAGTGGCCGTTTAACGGATAAAACCGTAGCCCTTCTCCAAGGAATTGGCGTTGAATTCGATAATTATAAACGCAACCTAATGGTTAAAACCCGCAATTTTGATGTGGAACTTTTACTTCTTCGCGATGATGATATTCCCGAATATGTTCAAGATGGTATTTGTGACTTGGGGTTTGTGGGAGCGAATGAACGAGCTGAAAAGAATTCTGATGTCACCGTTCTTCGTGGATTGAATTACGGGCGTTGCAGATTATCAATTGCTGTTCCAAATAATAGTGAATTGAAAATTGCTAAAGATTTTGAAGGTAAAACAATTGCCACAAGCTACCCTTTCATCACCGGAAAGTATTTTAAAGAGCAAAATATTAACATAAAAATGGTTGAGATATCAGGTGCGGTTGAAATCACTCCTCAGCTTGGAGTTGCTGATGCGATTGCAGATCTGGTTTCAACAGGTGGAACACTGCGGGCAAATGGATTGGACGAACTGATTACAATCATGGAATCTGAAACCGAGTTGATACAAACCAATCAAGAGCTTTCTGAAGGAAAAAAAGTACTGATCGAGAAATTTTTAGTACGAATTGATGGTTATCAGCAGGCAAAACAGAGCAGGTATATTATGATGAATGCTCCGTCAGATTCCATCGAAAAAGTGAAATCAATCATTCCTTCTATGAAAAGTCCTACTATAGTACCTTTGGCAGAAAGTGATATGGTTGCCATTCATACGGTGATCCCGATCGCCCAATTCTGGACGGTAATGGAAGAACTCAAAAATGCCGGCGCTACTGATATTGTGATGTTGCCGATTGAAAGTATGATCCTCTAATCAAATTCCAATACTCAAAACTCAATATCCAAAAATAATTGAGCATTAAAATGAAAACTTATCAATATAAAAACCTAACAAATGATCAAATCAGGAGCTTGACTAGACGCCCGAAAATAGATTTCAACTCTATATTCAAAATCGTGCAGCCAATTATAGATGATATTGCAGTTGATGGAGATAAAGCATTGCGATCTTATACAAAAAAGTTTGACGGTGTCGATTTAGATACAGTTTTAATCGACCCAAGCAAGGTTGAAATCAACCTGGATGAAGAAGTAAAATCAGCTATAGATATTGCTTTCGATAATATCTTCAGGTTCCATCGTGCACAAAGAACTATGAAGCTTGATGTGGAGACGATGCCTGGTGTTAAGTGTTCACGTGTAACAAAAGCAATTCAAAAAGTTGGCCTTTATGTTCCCGGAGGAACTGCGGTGTTGCCTTCTTCTGCAATGATGCTCGCTGTCCCCGCAATGATCGCAGGATGTGAACAAATAGTTCTGGCAACACCTCCTCAAAAAGATGGAAATATTGCTCCTGAAATTGTTTATATCGCTCAGAAAGCAAAAGTACATTTTATTTTAAAAGCCGGTGGAGCTCAGGCTGTTGCAGCTTTGGCTCTTGGTACGGAAACCGTTCCAAAAGTAGATAAAATACTTGGGCCCGGAAATCAGTATGTAACTGCAGCTAAAATGTTGTTGCAAAATAGTGATGCTCAAATTAGTATCGATATGCCGGCCGGACCTTCTGAATTATTAGTTATTGCTGATAAACAAGCTAATCCGGCATTTGTAGCTGCAGATCTGCTTTCACAAGCGGAGCATGGAAAAGATAGCCAAGTAGTTTTAATTGCAACTTCAGATTTTGATTTTGATACTCTTGATGAAGAGTTAGAATCACAACTTAGTGCACTTCCCAGAAAGGAAATTGCCAAAAAAGCATTAGAACAAAGCTATATCATTGAAGTCACTTCTTTGGAAGAAGCTTTTACTTTCTCCAATGAATATGCTCCTGAGCACTTAATTGTTAATGTTAAAGATGCGGAAGACTTTAAGGATAAAATCAGCAATGCCGGTTCGGTATTCTTTGGTAATTTAACACCGGAAAGTGTGGGTGACTACGCCTCCGGTACAAACCACACTTTGCCAACTTATGGATATGCCAAAATGTATAGCGGAGTGAATTTAAGTTCGTATCAAAAATCTATCACTATGCAAAGTTTAACCAAAGAAGGTCTAAAAAATATTGGGAAAACGGTCGCGATTCTTGCTGATGTTGAGGGATTACAAGCTCATAAAAATGCGGTTAGTATTAGATTGAAAGAAGTGGAGGGTGATGAAGATTGATTTTATAAAAAGTTACAGATTAAGTTTAATTACACAAAACCTGTCATATCGATCCGCCAGCTGGCGGAGAGATATCTAAAAATGCATTATTACCTTTTAAGAATTTTAGATTTCTCAATCTCATGCTTTCGCTTGATTAATCGAAATGACAAAATCGTTAAGTCTCTCTCATGAACAAGAAATTCAATTTAGAAAACCTCGTAAGGAATAATATCAGAGGCCTGAAACCTTATCGTTCAGCCAGAGATGATTTTAATACCGGTATTTTGTTAGATGCTAATGAAAATAGTTTTGGTTCTCCGGTTGAAAATGATCTTGAATTGAACCGATATCCAATGCCTTATCAGGAAAAACTTCGATCTAAAATCGCAGACTTCAGGAAAGTTGATCAACAAAATGTTTTTGTGGGTGTGGGAAGTGATGAGGCCATTGATTTATTATTCAGGATCTTTTGCTCACCGGGAAAAGACAAAATCATTATAAATCCTCCTACTTATGGGATGTATAAGGTTTCAGCGAACATTAACAATGTCAGGATTGATGAGATATTATTAACTGAAGACTTTCAACTTCAAACAGATAAGATTCTAAATAAAGTTACAGATTTCACCAAGTTGATTTTTGTCTGTTCGCCTAACAATCCTACAGCAAACAATATTGACCGCAATGACATCATAGATCTAATACAGAACTTTGACGGTTTAGTAGTTGTAGATGAAGCTTACATTGATTTTTCTGAGCAAGATAGTTTTGCTGAGGAAGTGAAGAATTACCCTAATCTTGTGGTGTTACAAACGCTGTCAAAGGCATTTGGGTTAGCCGGAATTCGTTTGGGAATTGCCATTGCTGATCCTGTAGTTATCAGCTATATGCTGAAAGTGAAAGCACCGTACAATGTCAATAAACTCACTTCAAGCGTAGCTTTAAAAGCTTTTGATGAAATTGAAAAAGTTCAAAAAAATATCCAACATATTAACACTGAAAAACAAAGAGTACTATCTGCTTTGGAAGGTTTAGACCAGATTGTAAAAGTCTTTCCTTCTGATGCCAACTTCCTGCTTTTCAGAGTTGAAAATGCACTGGAAGTGTACAAAAAACTTGCTCAAGCCGGGGTTATTATTCGTTATCGAGGTAATGAACCACGTTGCGAAAACTGTCTACGTCTTACTATTGGAACTGCACAGGAAAACGATCGTTTTTTGGAAGCCCTTCGAGAGATTCTTTCAAAGTCATGATATATTCTGAGGACAGATTTAACACACCCTTGCCGAAGGCATCCCTTTGGGAAAATCCCCTCTTTCCGAAGGAATGCCTTTGGAGCAAGAGGGGACTTTTATTCTTTTTCAAACTTTTTTCCCAAAACTGGAATAGCAGTCCTATCTAAGAATAGTAGTATTGCAGAACTTATAAAAACAATGATTGCCATTATAAATAGCGCTCCTCCATCTCCTTGTACTTCTATCCCCAAAACGGTTAAGTGGCTTATTATGGCTCCACTCATAACACCAAGTGCTAATATTGCACCTAACCAGTTAAATTTGGGTATTAGCAATAAAATTACGGCGATCAATTCAGTTACACCTGATGCATATCTTCCAAAAGGCTCCAAGCCTACCGTTTCAAAAATGTATATGCTTCCCGGAGCTCCGGTAAATTTAAAAAATAAAGTTTGCAATAAAATTCCGGCGGCCACAATCCGCAACACCCATACCAGTATATTTAACTTTGAATTCATAGTTCAACACAATTAGTTAGTAGTTGAATGATTTTAGCCAAAAACTGTGTTCCAAACTTCACAATTAAGTAACATTTTATGACTGTATCCATTGAAAGTACTACCCTTTTACCTTCCAAAAAAGAGTTCCTAGTTCGTGAATTCAGTATTTCAGCTTTAAAAAGCATTCAACATGCAGGTTTCGTGTTAACGTTGAATGGAGATTTATTGACTAACGAACAACATCTTATTCTTGAACAGGAAGGAATTAGTTTTAACAATTCTGAAGTGATAGATTTTTCAATCCGTTTAGAGAACAATGAATTGGTGCTTCAAAATAAAGCTGATGATGAAATAGCTCGCTCATCTGAATGGTCAGTTATTGCACCTTCATTGGTTTCTCCAAATAGAACTGCATCGGTTAGCAGAGAAACAAAAGAAACAAAAATTAATGTTGATTTGAATCTGGACGGGACAGGAAAATCTACTATTAATACTGGATTAAAATTCTTTGACCACATGCTAGAACAGATTGCACGCCATGGTCTTGTTGATCTGGATATTTACTGTAAAGGCGATCTTGAAATTGACGAACACCACACTATTGAAGATGTGGCAATAGCACTTGGCGAAGCAATCACCAAAGCACTCGGAGATAAAAAAGGAATAGAACGCTACAGTTTTGTTTTACCGATGGATGAAGCGCAATCAACAATAGCAATTGACCTTTCTGGACGACCTTATCTGGTATTTGATGTACCGTTAAAACGTGAATATGTAGGTGATTTCCCAACGGAAATGCTGGAACATTTTTTTTACAGCTTAGCAATGAACTTGAAAGCGACTCTTCATGTTACATGCAAAGGTGATAATGATCACCACAAAATTGAAGCATGCTTTAAAGGTTTCGCTCGGACTTTGAAGACGGCTATAGAACAAAACGGGCGTATTAAAAATCAAATACCGAGTTCAAAAGGCTCCCTTTAGTATATGATTGCTATTATCAAGTATAAAGCAGGAAACATTGCTTCAGTTTCGAATGCGCTAGACCGTTTGGGAGCACATTATTTTTTTGCAGAATCACCTCAAGAACTTGAAAGTGCACGTGCTGTGATTTTCCCCGGTGTCGGACATGCTCAAGCTGCCATGCAATCGCTTCAAGAACTTGGTATTGACGAGTGGCTTAAGAATACTCGAAAACCCGTTTTAGGAATTTGTGTAGGGATGCAACTTCTTTACGAAGGATCAAGTGAAGGTGATACTAAAGGCTTAGGAATTATTCCCGGTAATATGAAAAAGTTTGAATCAGATACACAAAAAGTTCCACACATGGGATGGAATACCGTTCAAAAGCTAAAAAATCATCACCTGATTCATGGGCTTGAAGACGAAAAACATCTTTATTTTGTGCATAGTTATTATGCTCCTGTAACAGATTACACTATTGCATCCTGTGATTATATCAATCCATTTAGCGCTGCAGTTGTGAAGGATAATTTCATGGGCGTTCAATTTCATCCCGAAAAATCCGGTAATGTTGGATCTAAAGTATTACAGAATTTCTTAGATTTGGTGTATTCCAAACAAAAAGTAACTCGCATCATAACTGAATGAAAGTAATTCCCGCTATTGACCTTTTAGATGGTCAAGTTATTCGCCTCCATAAAGGTAAATACGAAGAAGCAACTGTTTACGATACAGATCCTGTAAACACCGCAAAAAAGTTTAAAAAAGCCGGGTTTAATCACATCCATATTGTTGACTTGAACGGAGCCAGGGAAGGTAAATTTGTAAACCTTCCTCATATTCAATCCATTATTGATGCATTAGGAATATCAGTACAAACCGGAGGAGGAATACGAACTTTTGAAGATGTAGAATTACTTCTAAATGCAGGTCTATCTAAAATTATATGCAGTTCCATGGCAATTAAAAATGAAAAAGATTGGATCAAATCTTTAAAAAAATTTCCTGACCAAATGATTCTTGGAATGGATCTTAAAGACGGCAAGATTGCTTATTCGGGCTGGTTAAAAACTACTGAAGAAGATACTTTTACTTTTCTTGCACGAATGATAAAACACGGACTTAAAGAAGTTCTTTGTACCGATATTTCAAAAGATGGCACCTTATCAGGCCCAAATTTTGAGCTCTATAATTCATTAAAAAAAGCTTTTCCTGAAATTACTCTTATTGCTTCCGGTGGGGTTTCTAATCAGCAAGATCTCATTCAGTTAAGTAATGCTGATATTGATGCCGTTGTTGTGGGAAAAGCGTTCTACGAGAACCATATAACTCTTGAGCAAATGAAAAGCCTGAGCGAATAAACGCACAGGCTTTTAGAATTTAATGTTATTCTATTCAGTACTGTTTACTTAAGGTAAACTCTGACACCAAATGTGATCGATTGCAAATAATCTGCATCATTATTTGCAGGAATATTCCCTTCCAAAATAAGATCAATATTGTTATCTAAATGCAGATCAAAGCCAATGGGTATCAATACGGAATGGATGGTTTCATCAGCAAATAACGGCTGATAGTTAATGCCCGTATAAATGCTTACAGGGTCAAAATCTGTACTTAAATTAAGCCCTAGTTTCAATCCAAGATCTCCATAGGTATATAAGCCTGTTAGTGCAGCTACATCAACTGCACTTTCTGAGCTACCATTAAGAGCAGTTTCAAAATGTCCGCCAAAATAAGTTTCATCTTCAAACAGCCCTAACTTAAGATGACCGGTTACCGTATTTGTAATTCCGTATCCACCTCTAACAATGAACATAAAATCATCCTGAGCTGTTAGAAAAACCGGTTGTAATCCAATAGAACCTACTCCTTTTTCGAGCGGTTTTGCATTGGAGAAAAAACCGTCTTGAGCCTTAATAGAATTTGTGGTTACTAAAGCTGTAATTAAAAATGTAGTTAGTAAAATTATTTTTTTCATTGATTCTTTAATTATTTGTGATTCAATGTATTAACTGAATTTTATGAAAAAAGTTTCCGAAATTAAGTTTTTATAATGCTACTTTTCGTGTCTATGTTGACTTGTGTGGGTAATCAAGTATTAGCTTGTCATAGGTAACGTAAATCATGTTGATAAAACTGGTCGATACAAATTCAGGCGTTAATGCTATCTCCTTTTTGAGCTACACAAATAATAGTTGAGCTTAGTAATTTTTCCAGCCCTACACTTCGACCTCTCTCGATTTTATCTTTTCACTTTTCACTTCTCAAAAACACGCCTAAAACAGACATAAATGTCCTTCTTGTGAAAAAGATTATCACCAAAAAACCAATCTCCTATCAACTCTCTCCTTTCTCCTCTCAATCTTCTCTTCATCAAAAAAATCATTCATCCACTCTTTTAATCTTCGCACCAACCGCATTTAATTTATGCTCCAGATTCTCATAGCCGCGATCCAGATGATATATTCTAAGAACCTCAGTTTTATTCTCAGCTACCATTGCAGCAAGAACTAAACTTACGCTTGCTCTTAAATCTGTACTCATTACAGAAGCTCCTTCGAGTTCCGTTTTTCCAAATATAGTAACCGTATTTTTTTCCAAGCGCATATCTGCACCTAATCTGGTTAGTTCAGGGACATAGCTGAATCGGTCGTAATAAACGGTATCTGTAACCGTGGAAACTCCATTTGCCTGGGTTAACATAGTTGCCCACTGCGCTTGCATGTCGGTTGGAAATCCGGGATAAACTTCAGTGGCAATAGAAACCGGTTCCAGCTCTTTTGGAGCTTTCACTTTAACCGTGGATCCATCTATTTCGACATGTGCGCCCGTTTTTGAAAGCAACTCAGGTAGATTTCCTAACTGATCAACATTGCACCCTTCAAGGGTTAGCTCAGATGCCGGATGAAGAACTCCGGCAATCATAAACGTGCCTGCTTCAATTCTGTCCGGATCATTAGAGATTTCAACTCCTTTCAGAGACTCAACACCTCGAACGATAATTCGATCAGTCCCGATTCCCGAAATATCTGCTCCCATTTTTACCAATACATTGCATAATTGTACAACATCAGGTTCTTTGGCCGCATTTTCGATAGTAAACTCTTCAGATCTAAGAACCGCCGCCAATAATAAATTTACCGTAGCCCCTACACTGCTTGGCTGAAGTTTAAAACTAGATTTCTTTAGATTTTTATCAGCTTTTGCGATCACATATCCTTTATCCAAATCGATATCAATCCCCATTGCTTCCATTCCTTTCAAATGAAGATCAACCGGTCTTGGTCCCCAGGCACAACCACCGGGAAGAGATACTTTTGCATGACCATGTTTACCAACTAAAGCTCCCAGCATATAAAATGAAGCTCTCATTTTTCTTACAAGATCGTAGGGAGCTTCCAGATGAGAAACATTGGTAGGGTCAATAATTAAGGTGTTTTTTTTGTCCTGAAAATCAACTTTTGCACCAACCACTCTTAGAACATTGTTGAATGTATAAATATCTTTTAGCTGCGGAATATTAGTAATAGTCGTTTCTGAATCGCCCAGTAAGGAAGCGGCTATAATCGGAAGTGCTGCATTTTTTGAACCGCTGATCTGAATGGTTCCTTTTAGCGGTGTACCGCCTTCAATAATAAATTTATCCAATGTTCTCGATCTCCAGTATAGGTGAATTTTTTTCTAATGATTGTCCAACTTCCACAGAAATTGATGAAACTGTTCCATCTATAGCAGCTTTCAACTCGTTTTCCATTTTCATTGCTTCCAGGATAACAACCGGTTGACCTTTTGTAACTTCATCGCCTTCGGAAACCAAAATGTCCAAAATCTTGCCGGGCATCGGTGATTTTAGAGCCCCTTCGGCAACAGCATTTCCGGTTTTAAAGCCAAGTCTGTCGAGCAATAATTCCTGTTCGTCTTTTACTGAAACAGTAAACCAATTTCCATTTATTGAAAACTCAATGTCTGAACCGTCGTAACTTACATTATCAATTTTATAGAGTTTTGTTCCAATACGCAGAAGTTTTCTTCCATTTTGAGTTATAAACTCATAAGAGCCTTCCAGTTTTCCTGATTTAAACGTGTGTTCTTTTTCAGAAATTTCAACTTCTACAGGTTCTTCAGATATACGTGCTTCAAATTTCATACAGCAGATTGATTTAAGCTTTTAAGTCCGATTTTAGTAGCCCGAAAGGAAAAATCTTTAATATTATCACTATCAAAAAAAGACATTTTACTGCCTCTATTTCCATCCATATTTACTACTTCTACTAAGCGGTAGTTTACTAAGTTCATGAGATCGTCACGAAGCTCTCCATATTGCATTTCTGTTTCTTCCATAATCACATCAAAAGATTCCGGAAAGATCAATCGTTCAATAACTACTCGTTCAGATTTGGTGAGTTTTCTCATAAGGAATGAAGATAGAACTTTGAAGATTGAACATCCAACACACATTCTTGAATATTACCCTAAAATTTTTGAATGTTTTTCTATCTGATTAAAAGTAAGTACTATATCATAATTTGATAATTAACTCCTTTGTAAGCAGCCAATAATGAATCTTCGTGATCTATCTAAGACATCTGAAAATAAAGTCTCAAAAGAAGCTCGAGCCCTTAGTGAAATTGCACGAGATTCTTCTAATTCCTTAAGTGACAGGCTTATCGCTTTTGAAGATATTATTAACCTTGAAGTGGGTGATACGAGCCTGAGTCGTTCCAGAAATATTGAAAGAGATTATGATTTTCGTCAGTTATTCTTAAAGTTTGAAGGTGACAATCCTACGGGAACTCAAAAAGACCGAATCGGATTTGCTCAGGTTTATGATGCTTTACGCCGTGATTTTGATACAATTACCCTTGCAACCTGCGGAAATTATGGAGCTTCTGTAGCCTTAGCAGCCAACTTAGCCGGGTTAAAATGTAATATCTATATCCCCGAAGGATATCACACCGATCGACTTATAGAAATGGAAAGTTTGGGCTCTTCTATTTTTCGGTTACCCGGAAGTTATGAAGATGCGGTAACTAAAAGCAGTGAAATTGCTTTAGAGCAAGAAAGTTATGACGCCAATCCCGGTGGAGAGAATAAAAGTCTTCAAATAATCGCCTACTCACAGATTGCTTTTGAGATCTATGACCAACTGCGGGATGCACCTAAAATTTGTGCCGTTCCGGTTTCCAACGGAACTTTACTGGCAGGAATTCATCGTGGGTTTGTGTCGCTTCAAAAAAGAGGGAAAACTTCACGAATTCCGAAATTTATTGCTGCTTCTTCTACGTTAAAAAATCCGATCGTTTATTCCTTCAATAAGAATTTAGAGTTTTGCGAAGACCTTGATCCTAGAAAAATCAAAGAAACCTTGGTGAACGAACCGCTTATAAACTGGCATAGTTTTGATGGGGATGAAGCTCTTGCCTCAATTAGAGAATCAGAGGGTTATGCGTTCAATATCAGTGATAAGAATATGAAGAAAATGAGCACTTACTTAAAGCAAAATGAAGGCAAAAATATTCTTCCGGCTTCTACCGCGGGGCTCATTGGTCTTTTAAATTTAAATGAGTCAGAGCCGTTAGAATCTGATCGGTATGTGGCTGTTTTGACGGCGAAAAATTAATTTTAATTCTGTCTCCAAGAATTACTTACATCACCGGAAAAAGGTGTAACTTTGGTTCTGTCTTAATCAATTTTAACCGACATTTTAGCATCTATGAATACCAAAAAATCCATCGACGGTAACGCAATCGTATTTTGTCAAGGTATGTTTAATACTCCTGAAGGCAAGACATCTCACGGGCTTGTTCGTTTTACTGAACGCTACAATATTCTTGCTATAATCGATGAAAGATATGCAGGTAAAGATGCCGGTGAAGTTCTTGACAACCGCCCGAATGGAATTAAGATTTTCTCCGATTTTAGCACTGCTTATAAATCATTTACTGAACAAGAAATTGAAATAACAACCTTTGTGGTTGGTCTTGCTCCTGATGGTGGCCGTCTTCCTAAAGAAGCAAAAAAAGAGATCGCTTTAGCATTAGAAAAAGGATTAAATGTAGATTCAGGGTTGCATGATTTTTTAACCAATGATCCTGAGTTAGTAGCTCTTGCAGAAAAGAATAATTGTAGAATTCGAGACGTTCGAAAAACTCCTGACCGAGATAAGTTACATTTCTTTACCGGAGAAATTGAAAAAGTAGATTGTTTAAAACTTGCAGTGCTTGGAACAGATTCAGCTATTGGAAAAAGAACAACTGCGTGGTTGGTTGTACATGGATTTCAAAAGAATGGATACAAAGCTGAAATGATTGGAACCGGCCAAACAGGCTGGATGCAAGGCGCTAAATATTCAATGATTATGGACAGTTGCATCAATGACTTTGTTTCCGGCGAAATTGAACATGCTGTTGTAAGTGCCTGGAAGGAAACCGATCCTGATGTTGTAGTAATTGAAGGTCAAGGAAGTTTGATGAATCCCGCCTATCCAGGTGGATTTGAAATTCTGGCTGCCGGAAGACCGGATTTTGTGATTCTTCAACACGCTCCTACCCGTTTAGAATATGATGGCTTTCCCGGATATAAACTTCATTCCTTGGCTGAGCAGATCAATGCCATTAAAGTAGTTTCCGGAAAAGAAGTAATTGCAATTACATTAAATCATGAGGGACTAAAACCCGAAGAAATTGAACCTGCCTGTAAAATGATTACGGCTGAAACGGGACTTCCTTGTTTCGATGTTTTGGCAAACGGAGCTGAAGGATTAATTTCAGTATTAAAAGAGAAAATCACCAAATAATGAAAATCACAGATATTTCATTTGAACGATACAACCTTGAACTTACTGAACCATATACCATCGCTTATGAAACCATTTCTGAAGCGACTAATTTTATATTAAAAGTCGAAACTGATTCAGGAATAACGGGATTCGGTTGCGCAGCACCTGATATCACCATTACCAAAGAGAATCCTGATTCTTTAGAAAAAGTGATTCGAGATCACATTATTCCAGCCTTAAATGGAAGCAATCCCTTTAATTACGCAAGAATTCTAAATGAATTGAGAGATTCCACGAAAGTTCAATCTTCTGCATTGGCGATGACTGATGCTGCTCTTTTTGATGTGATGGCAAAAAAAGCGGGCGTTCCTCTTTATCAATTGCTAGGTGGATTTCGAGATTCAATTCCAACAAGTGTGACCATAGGCATTCTTTCAATTAATGAAACACTAAAAAAAGCTTCTCAATTTATTGAGGATGGTTTCTTCATTTTGAAAATAAAAGGTGGCTTAGATGTGGAAGAAGATATTGAGAAACTTCGATTAATTCGCGAAAAATACCCTAAAGTGATACTACGGTTTGATGGAAATCAGGGTTACTCAGTGAAACAAAGCATTGAGTTTTATAAAAAGACGAAAGAGATTGGTATTGAGATTTTTGAGCAACCACTCAGTATTGATGATGAACATTTACTGGAAAAACTGATCTCCAAAATAAGTCACCCGGTTATGGCAGATGAAAGTTTAAAAACTTTGGATGATGCTCATCGCCTTACGAAAAATGATTCTTCAGACATGATCAACATTAAGCTTATGAAAGTTGGTGGAATCTTGGAAGGCATGCATATTAATTCGGTTGCAAAAGCTGCCGGTAATGAAGTAATGGTTGGTTGTTTGGATGAATGCCGTCTTGGAATTTCAATGGGATTGCATTTTGGGCTCAGCCGACCGAATATTGAATTCGCCGATTTGGACAGCCATTTAGATTTTGAAAAAGATCCTTTCAAAGGATTATTCCATCTGGAAAAAGGATTTTTATACCCGAATGATAAACCGGGATTGGGGCTTTGAAGTGGGGTAAGAAGGTGCTTTTAAAAATGTCTTTTTAAAGATGTTATGGTGCGATTAATATTTGCTCCAAGCTCCTGTCTCACAGTTTTGGACTAAGCCTGAAATTAAGTGAAATTCTGATTTAACCAATTCCTCTACAACTTTTTTTGTGATTGAACAGATCTTGCTGATTTCTGGACTATCTAACATCGCATCAAGGTTTTCGATAAACCACATTGCTTCATCTCCCTCAATAAAAGTAGATAAGATTAGATGTGATTTTAGTAAATCATACTTACTACTTTAGCCCCTTAATAGTTCGGAGTGATATTTTAAATTTCAAAACTAATACATTTGAGATATGAAATACACGAAATAGACCTTAGACCAGAAGTTAGAAATACTATCGATTTCAGAAGAGATAGGTATCGTAGAAGCCGGCAGGTTCGGTTTGTTCCGCCAGGCAAGCCTGTTGCACAACTACAACGTTAAAATTCCGGCAGCATTCACAATTCGGGGCTGTCATGGCGGACAATTAGGGGACGAGCATCGGGGTAAATCTGTGTGTCGGTGCGTGTAA
>TARA_R110002110_G_scaffold157444_1_pt1 | contig 18027 bp, 21 predicted proteins | sample TARA_R110002110 | Tara Oceans TARA_R110002110 (sample SAMEA4397330) | marine metagenome | biome: Polar Biome; feature: [SRF] surface water layer (ENVO:00010504); material: water (ENVO:00002006), including particulate matter (ENVO:01000060) such as... | depth 5 m
GAAATATTTGATATGGGCAATCCAGAACTAGAAGCGGACACCCAGGCCGCAACCCAGCACAGTGTAGACATGACCCCCAACAAGAAATTTACTTGGAAAGAAAACAAGATTACTTGGAAAAACTATAAAAATCGAAAGAAAGTGCTTGCATAGTCAATAGAGACATGCTATATTAATACATGAGGGCAAAAATGTATTTTATTGTAGACACGTTCGTCAAAGTTTTATTTTTTGAGATTGGTGTGAATATAAGCACATTCATCTTACCGATAATCATGCATGCATGTTTCGGGATGCCCTATATTAACTAACTGGAGGGCATGTGAAGTTTGCTCATATTAGCGACACGCACATTAAAAATTTAAAGTATCATTACGAGTATAGAGTCATTTTCGAGCAGCTGTATGAAAAGCTGCGTGAAGAAGACGTAGACTATATCGTTCACTGTGGAGATGTCGCACACACGAAGACACAAATCTCACCAGAATATGTAGAGATGTGCTCGCAGTTCTTTGAAAATCTTGCAGATATTGCGCCGACGTATTCTATTCTTGGCAACCATGATGGCAATCTAAAGAACAGTAGTCGCCAAGATGCCTTGACGCCAATCTTCAATGCCCTTAATCATCCAAATCTTCATTTGCTGAAAGACTCAGGCGAGACACACATCGATGACACATTCTGCTTGAACGTTCTTTCTGTGTTCGATCGTGACAGGTGGATTACCCCCACTGACACAAGCAAGATCAATATCGCTCTCTATCATGGTTCAATTAGTAATTGCAAGACCGATATCAATTGGACAATGACAAACGGAGAAGACGAATTAAGCATATTTGAAGATTATGATTTCGCGATGCTTGGTGACATCCACCGCCGTCAATTCCTAGATCACGATGGTCGTGTATGGTATGCTGGCTCAACTGTACAACAGAATCATGGTGAGACAAACGATAAGGGAATTTTGATATGGGAAATTAAATCAAAGGATGAGTGGGAGATAGAACCTCACGTATTCATCAATCCCAAGCCGTTTGTAACTTTAGAACTAACAGCCAAGGGGCGAATGCCACGCAATGCAGATGTTCCCGCCGGCGCCCGTCTTCGTATCGTGAGCAACAACAACTTGCCGCTTAATGTTATGAAGCGCGCCATGGATATTGCAAAACACAGATTTAAGCCGGAAGTGGTGACATTTCTTAACCGTGCGGCTGGAGAACGCGGCGACGTTACTGAGATTACTGATACTCTTAAGACTGAGAACTTGCGAAATATTAACATCCAAGAAGAATTAATGGATGAATATTTGAAGGATTATCAAGTCGATTCATCTACCATGGAAAAAGTATATGAACTCAATCGCAAGTATAAGAAGGCAGTAGAGGATGAAAATGATATTTCTAGGAATGTCAATTGGAGATTATCAAACTTTGAATTTGATAATTTATTTAATTATGGAGAGGGAAATAATGTCGGCTTTGATGAACTTAATGGGATTACAGGGGTCTTTGGGAAGAACTTTTCTGGGAAGAGCAGTATTATCGATGCTGTGCTTTGGACTCTTTTTAATACAACCTCGAAAAATGAGCGTAAGAATCTCAATGTTATTAACCAGAATAAAGAATCTTGTCGAGGAAAGATAACTATTGATGTCGGTCATTTAACCTATACAGTAGAGCGCACCGCAGAGAAGTATACCAAACGTCTTAAAGGAGAGGAAACTCTGGAAGCGAAGACCGATTTGAATTTTGAAGTGTATGATCAGGTATCTGGCGATACAACATCACTCAATGGTTTAAGCAGAATTTTAACAGATGCCAATATTCGCAAGCACTTTGGCGAATGCGAAGATTTTTTAATATCCTCAATGAGCGCTCAGCACGGCGCCCTATCGTTTATCGATGAGGGATCCACGCGACGTAAAGAAATAATTGCCAAGTTTCTGGATTTAGAGATTTTTGAGAAAAAGTTTAAGATAGCAAAGGAAGATAGCACGGACCTCAAGGGCGCCCTTAAGCGCCTGGAAGCACGTCAGTATGATGAGGAGATAAGTGAAGCCACCGCTCAATTGAATGCAAAACGTACCGAATTGGAATCTCACGAGCAAGAATGTGATCAGTTAAAAATAAAAATTGAAAAAATAACACAAGATTGCGATAATTTAAGAAACAGTATAGAAGCGATTCCTGAAGAGATTATTAATGTTGTGGACACAAAACGAGAAATACGTAAGCGACAAATTCAAGCTTCTTCTTTAGAATTGGAAAATAGTCAGCACAACATTGATCTACTATCAAAGAGGAAAGCAGCTACAAAAATTGAAGAATATTTAAACAACATAAACATAGAAGCTTTAAATAATCAACAAGAAATAATTACCAACTTAAGCACCAAAAAAGATAATCAGAAGATAGCCCTCAACAATCTATTACAACAAATAAACGATATAGAAAGAAAGGCTAAGCTGCTTGATGGAATCCCTTGTGGCTCGGAATACCCTCAGTGTAAGTTTATTAGAGATGCCAATGTTGCTGTTGCAAATCTTCCCCACGTCAACGAAAAGAAGACCACCGCACACACTCAGGCAGAATTGTTAAATAAGAAAATATTAAGTCTACGACCGGAATTTATAGAAGATCAGATTTTGAAACACCGGACTATTATTGATAAACAGAATGTGATAATACATGAGATTTCCGATCTTAATTTATCCATAGAAAGAAATCAAACATCAATTGGTCGTTTAAACTATGAACTAAAAGAGCTAAAAGAAAAGAAAAGCAAGTACGAAGAAAACAAAGAAGTGATCGAAAACTTTGAAGATTTTTCGGCCGAGTTGTCAGTCTGTCAAGATAAATTAGAAAGTTCACTAACACTGCATGATACTTGTCAGTTACAAACTTTGGAATTGTATAAAGATGTCGGTTCCACAGAACAGAAGGTTCAGAGTATTAAAGAACAAAAGCAAGAATACATGGCACTACAGGAAGAATACTCAGCGTATGACCTTTATATGCGATGCATGCATACCTCCGGGATTGCTTACGATATTATTAAGCGTAAGCTTCCGGTTATTAACCAAGAAATCGCAAAGGTCTTAGCCAATATCGTTGACTTTGAAATCTTTTTTGAGGATTCCGGAAAGAAATTTGATATCTTTATCAAGCACCCTCGACATGAGCCGCGTCCGATAGAAATGGCCTCTGGTGCAGAAAAAACAATGGGCGCCATGGCTATTCGTTTGGCTCTTTTGAGCGTCTCATCACTACCTAAGAGCGATTTATTTATCCTTGATGAGCCTGGCACCGCCTTGGACGAGGAAAATATGGAGGGTTTTATTAGAATCTTGGAACTAATTAAAGTGTATTTTAAGAACGTTTTGCTTATCTCTCATCTTGATTCGCTGAAAGATTGTGTTGACATGCAAATCGTAATCGAAAAGAAAGACGGATACGCAAGAGTAAATCAATAGGAGATTTTAAAATGAAAGTAACCAAAACACGACTTAGAGAGATTATCAAGGAAGAGATTGAAGAAGCTGCGATGGATGAGGGTTTCATGGATTCGCTTAAGGGCGCCGCCGGCGCAGTTGGTGCGAAAGCGTGGGATAAAGTAAAAGGTACCGGAAACCTAGGTCAGACGGTCCAAGCGCAAAAGCAGATCACAACCATGGTTCTAAATCTCGCTAAGGAAGATCCACAGGGCGCCAAAATGCTAGCCCAACATTTACAGAAACTAGCTGCAGAAATTATGCCTAAACAATCAAGGTACTAAGTCTGAAAGCCAACCAACAAGGAATAAGCAATGTCTGAAGAAAACGATAATAATAATGAATTTGGATTTATAGAAGAGGCACAAGACGAAAACCCCGCAGAGATAAATCCACCGAATACGTCTACAATGGATGACTTCGATTTTATTGAACACTATGGAGAAGATGAGGTTGTCAATCATGAAAACCTTCTTCCCGAAAATACTGCAGTATCACCACTAAACTGCGCCATTGTTGGTGTGGGGGGAGGCGGCGGCAAAATGGCTAAAGCCTTTCTGGACGCTGGGTTTAATCGCACTCTGCTCGTTAATACCACCCCTAAAGATATTCCTGCCGGTGTACCCGATGAAAATGTTGTCTTAATTCCAGACGCGGACGGAATTGGAAAAAATGTCACCCTTGGTAAATCAGTGTTTGATTCCAACAGTGCAGTTGTAGAAGATGCTCTTCGCACGAAGCTTGGAAATGTTGATTGGGTCATTGTATGTGCTGGTGGAGGTGGCGGAACTGGCTCCGCAGCATCCGCACTGCATCCCGTACTTGAGCGTTATTTGAAGTCTGTTCAAGCAGAAGGCGATATTGTTTATATCGTATCGTGGCCAACAGCACAAGAGAGCCTAAATCCGACGATTAGTAAGAATGCTCTTTCGCTTCTTAACGATGTGTCGAGCCACACACACTGTGTTTTAGACAACGAGCGCCAAGTTAAACTATTGCGAGGCAAGGTTGGAATGCTTGGGATGTTTCCATTAGCTAATAAATCATTTGCAAAACTCTTTGCACAGGTGCTTAAGTTATCCGCAGAGCCTTCTCCGATTCAATCTTTCGATTCTAAGGATCTGGAAGTGTGTTTGAAAACAGATAAGAGAATGTTTATCGGCTCCACGATGATCCCAGATCCCGCGACCCCGAACCTAGGCTCTATGATTTTACAGAATTGTATGAAGCGATCTCCATGTCCGCCCCCGAAGGGAAGACCAAAGACGGGCGCCCTTTTACTGATTGCCTCTTCAGATATGGCGAATGATCCGGAAATAAGCAAGCATTTGGATGCAGCTATTGGGTACGTTGGTGGACGAACTGACACCCTGTTTTCAGGAGTATACATTAATGATAATGTTCCCGGACTTATTGCAATACTATGCATGAATGGGCTGCCAAAAGGATTATAAAATGAAAATTACAAAAACACAGTTTAAGCAGATGATCAGAGAAGAGGTCACATCTGTAATAGAAGAGGTTGAGCTTCCAGACTTTATAAACAAGTTGGGGTACCTCTCATCAGAAGAAGATCTTCAAGCAGCGTATGACACCTTAACCGACGAGGAAAAGGCTCAGGTCGACAGCCCCGATGCCATGTATGATAAGACTGCGATGATTCGTCGCATGTATCATAAGCGCGCAACCGATCCCATGCACAGCAAAGGCGCGGATCAGAAAGAGCAGTGGATGAAAATTCTTAAGGATAAGTATATTGACGTTCCAACTATTGGAAAAGGCGAACATGCTGAATATGCCGGCAAGCAGCTTCCCGGTGGTCAACTAGCGGTAAGAATGGATCACGAGATTGCTAGCGAATTAGAAGCCGGCGGAACACCCGTTCCAGAAGACTTCATCAAACAAGTTCGACAAAAACTAGTACCCCAAGATTTAGGAACCCACAAGGGACCCACGCCAGGTTCGGATGAATGGTTTCGAACTCGTAAGGGCAGCGGACCAAGCAGCGACTATGACGATTCTCACCTTGCCTTTCCCAGCCGCGCCGGTACAACGAACATGGCATATGGAGAATCAAAGAAGATTGCCGCATCTCGACTTAAACAAATTGTCAAGGAAGAAATTCTTGAAGCGCTTGAGAACATGCAAGAATTTAACTATTCTGGCGCCGCCGGCGCCGCTAAAAGAGCTGCCTCGTTGTCGGGGAAAAGAGATGATGAAAATGAAGATCTAGACGAAAAGGTAAAAAAAGTTAAAGGCGGTTACAAAGCAACATCTAAAAGTGGTCGAGAACTATCCAAAGCGCCAAAATCGAAGAAAGGTGCACAAGACCAACTCGCCGCAGTTGAAATTTCAAAAGCCAAGAGAGGTAAGAAATGATGGCACAAACAAAAGCATTCGTAGATACATGGTTAGAGAAACTAACATCACGTAAGCTGATGGTATGGACCACCGCGACAGGGCTTACTCTTGCTGGGCACGTAACCAGCGAAGATTGGGTAATTATTTCAGCAATCTATATTGGAGGTCAGACGATTATTGATGGCATCGCTAGATTGCGAGGGCATAATGCTTAAACAGAAAGCCTTGGAACTTGTTCTCAAGAATTGGAAAGTAATCGCAATAGCATTACTGGCGGCTGTTATCGTCCTAAAGACTAGATATGATTATCATCTCATGGAGTCCGCTTACACCACCATGATGGAATCCAGCGAAGCTCAAATACAAGGTCTCAAGGAGATCCACAAGAAAGAGATAGAAGAGAAGCAATTACTAATGGAAAGCTTTTTAGAATCAATGGCGAATATTGAAGAAGAATATGAAAAAAATCTAGCTGAATTAGAAAAAGATCGATCTAAAAAAACCAAAGAATATACAAGAAAATTTAGTGAAGACAAAGAAGAACTAATTAAAGATATAGAAACAACCCTTGGGATTGAGTATGTGGCTCCTTAGTGTATTATTAATATTTTCTTCTCCCGCTCAAGCAGAAGAGTCTCGATTTACAATTCTGGGACTAAACCAGTGTGCACCTTTTGAGGGTGTCCTTTTTAATAAACAAGGAATCGGGGAAGTTCTCTCGGGATATGATAGGTTCCAATACGCATGCAACAATGTTGTGCAGTATGAACTAAGTAAGCAAGCGGAACTTCATCGTTATGATTTGGAATCACTCAAAATTGAACACAAAGCTTTAACAAATGAGTACGATTTGTTTATAATACAAAAGGATAAAGAGATCCACTCTCTTGTCAAGTCACTAAAAAAGACATCGCCACGCAACAAGTGGCTTTGGTTTGCCGGCGGAATTGTTGTCGGCGGCGCAAGTGCATATGGGGCGTACAGAGCATTTAATGAAAAATAAAGAATTAGACAAAATTGCAGCCATCGAACAAGCAATCGCAAAGAAGTTCGGAAAAGAAGCAATTCAGAACCCACGCGCAAATTGGGATGAAAAAAAAGAAAAAGAATATCTTAAACAAATGAAAAAATTTTACATGCGTATCGAGAAACTCGAACGCGCTCAAGATAAAGTTGATGTTAGTGGTATTAAGGTTTCAAAAAAACTACTTAGTAGAGAATCTTTAAAAAGTTGTACAGTCTGTGGAATGCTTCCAAAGAAGCCAATGGATGATGTTTGTTTTATAAAGTTTGATTGTTGTCACAATTGTTATATAAATTTTGTCGAAGATAGAGAAGATAGATGGTTAGAAGGATGGAGGCCGGATGAAGCTAGACTCAAAAATGTTTAATGAGATAATTCAGGAAGCGATAGAAGGCGCTCGGAGCCATAAAAACTCGATGCATCCGCAACAAGAATTATATGCGAGAAGAGATCCACAGCTAACCGATCCCCACCTCGCCAAGTTTGAATTACAACAAGCAGCATCCGCGGCAACCAAGATAGAGCAAATGATCAAGGATGGAGAAATTTTTGATGAGTTAATTCATACAAAGATTAGCAGAGCTTCAGACTACTTAACTTCAGTACTGCACTATTTAGAGTATCAAGAAAAAAGAGGAGAACGTTAATGGCAACGGTATACGAAATTGTTCAAGGGTTATCACAAGCAGCCGCCAACGCTTATGATGGGGCGCTTGACGAAAAGGGAGAACCAATCAAGATTGGACTACAGAGAGAAGAAGGAAATCCACTTTTAGATAAGAGGGTTATGGATGGATTTAATGTTAAGTTTTATGGTAATATGATGCGCCTCTCCTACCATTCAGAGGTAACACTAAAAGAAGTATATTCTAAGGGATTCGAAACCGATGTCGAACAAAGAATGTCCGATATTGTTTCATTTTTAAAGAAAGAGTGCCGCAAGATTACTAAAAATTCAGTTTCTTTAACCAAAGAGGGGGAGATTGAAATTAGAGCTGAAAACTCCTCTCGTGTTCGTTCGTGGGTCACTGCAAAAATGGACTATAAAATTGGTTCAATAGACAAAGAAATGATGCTCGGCACACCATCAGCCGATACGGTTGACTCTAAATGGCAAAAATTTCTTGACCAGGGAGACATAGGAAAAAGACCAAAGAACGATACCAGACCAAAGAACTCGGGAGAATAAAAATGAATCTTTCGCGTACTGATCTTTATCGGATTATTCTCGAAGAATATTTAATTTCCGAAGGCTACTGGAATCACCCAGGAAATGATGCTGCAGAGGAATTACTTAAAAAAATAATGGGCGATAAATATCGACCTCCCGAAGAGCGCCACCCGGAAAAACGCGGCGCCAACGATGGAGAGACGGCGCCCATGGAAAAGCCGCATGCGCCCGATGATGATCTCACGGGCGTCGTGGATACCGGCGAAACTTATCCAATGGATCCAGAAGGCGAAGAAGCGCCATTCCGCGCACGACAATCAATGGATCCAGACTCATTAGCTGATGCCATCGGTGAACTGATCCACGGCAGGGACCCTGAAGAGGTGGCTGAGATCTTTCAAATGGCTTTTGAGAAGTTGCCGGGTATAGAACTGTCAAAACCCGGGGATGAAGATTACCCCGGAGAAGAAACACTTTATTCTCCAGGAGCTGAAGGTCGACCAGTCGCAGGCTTCCAGCTTCAAGAGCTGATGGAGCTTATTCGAGAGGTGATGGCAGAAGGACACTATCACGATATGGGTGATGAAGATGAGATGTATGATGCACTAGACCCTCACGGTTTTGAAAAAATGTCAGACGCCGAACTGGTCAATATGGTGTGGACCGACGGAATGGAGAAGATGATCATATTGGATGGAGAAGGGGATCTTGTTAACCGTGAAGAGGTAATAACGGCACTGAAAGATGTATGAGTTTTCAATTAGACAAAAAACAGAGAGTCAAAGAGATATTAAAATGTGGTAAGGATCCGTCTTACTTTCTCAATAATTATGCTCGTATTTCGCACCCAATGCATGGGCTGATCCTTTTTGACACATATGATTTCCAAGATGAACTTCTAAAAGATTTTAATGACTATCGCTTTAACGTAATCTTGAAAGCGAGACAGTTAGGAATCTCCACCATAACTGCGGGGTATATTGTGTGGATGATGTTATTTCATCGAGACAAGGCAATTCTGGTTATGGCAACAAAGTTTGCGACAGCCGGAAACCTCGTGAAGAAGGTTAAGAATATTATGCGCAACGTTCCCGATTGGCTAAAGATTGCAACGATCATAGTCGACAACCGCACTTCGTTTGAACTTTCCAACGGATCCTCAATTAAGGCCGCTTCGACGTCTGGTGATGCTGGTCGTTCTGAAGCATTGTCTCTTTTGGTGTTGGATGAGGCAGCACACATTGAAGGACTGGAGGAACTCTGGACCGGTCTGTATCCTACATTATCAACTGGTGGTCGCTGCATAGCACTCTCCACACCTAATGGCGTTGGAAATTGGTTTCATAAAACATGTGCAGATTCAGAAGGCGGAGCTAACAACTTTCAATTAACAACGTTGCCATGGGCTGTTCATCCCGACCGAGATAAAACATGGTTTGAAAAAGAAACCAGAAACATGTCAAAGCGACAAATCGCACAGGAGCTAGAGTGCAATTTTAATACATCCGGTGAAACAGTTATTGATCCAGAATGTATGGAGTGGTTATTATCAAACCTGAAAGAGCCAAAATATCGAACTGGGTTCGATCGTAATTTCTGGATATGGGAAGAGTTCGATCCAACCTGCAACTATCTGTTAGTTGCAGACGTGGCTCGGGGAGATGGTGCTGACAACTCAGCATTTCACGTAATCAAATTAGAGACGCTTGAAGTAATCGGAGAGTACCAAGGAAAGCCCACCTTGGACATGTTCGCCAACATGCTCAACCAGGCTGGAAGAGAGTTTGGAGATTGTATGCTTGTGGTTGAAAACAATAATATTGGATATTCTGTATTAGATAAATTAATCGAGCATGAGTATCCTAATTTATACCACTCAATTAAGTCGACTCACGAATACGTCGAGCAATATCAGGCGGATTATCGTACCAGCGCAGTCCCCGGGTTTACAACCACCATGAAAACCAGACCGCTCATTATAGCAAAATTAGAAGAATTCATAAGAAATAAACTAATTAAAATATACTCGTCACGTACAGCTAGTGAAATGAAGACGTTTATTTGGAGGAATGGCAAGCCGCAGGCAATGAAGGGATATCACGATGATTTAATAATGGCTCTGGCTATAGCATGCTGGGTAAGAGATACAGCACTGCAATCAAATGCAAGAGAATTAAATTATCAAAAAGCCTTTGTAAATGCAATAATTTCCACCAAAACAACCATGAATACAAAAATTAAAGGGCAAGAAGGCTATAAAAAAGACAATATCTTTGATAAAATAGATGATGCTCAAAATTTATATAATCAATATAAGTGGATCATAAAGTGAGAAAATAAATGCCATCAAAAAATAAAAAAGGAAACAACCCCGTAGACGACCAATCAACGTTATTTAAAGCGCTGACTAGGTTATTCTCTGGACCAATTGTTAATTATCGTTCGCAATCCGGACGCCGAATCAGGAGACAACATTTAGATAAGTTTGCTTCTAGATTCAAGACAGCCTCCGGGCAACAGTTTAAAAAGACTCTGTATAACCCGTTGGATGTTGTGGCAACGAATGCCATTTCAAATCAAAGGCGCTCTGAACGATATATTGATTTTGACCAAATGGAGTACACGCCAGAGATCGCATCGACCATGGATATCTATGCTGACGAGATGACGACGTATTCTGATTTACGCCCGATGTTAAACATTAAGTGTCCTAACGAAGAAATCAAGGCAGTTCTTGCCATCCTTTATTCTAATATTTTAAACTTAGAGTACAATCTTTTTGGCTGGGCAAGAACAATGTGCAAGTATGGAGACTTCTTTTTGTATTTAGATATCGATGATAAGTACGGAGTCAAATCAGTTGTTGCTCTTCCCCCACAAGAGGTAGAGAGACTAGAAGGATTAGACTCAACCAATCCAAATTATGTGCAGTATCAGTGGAACTCGGCCGGCTTGACCTTTGAAAATTGGCAAATTTCACATTTCCGTATTTTAGGAAACGATAAGTATGCCCCCTACGGAACTTCTATTCTAGAACCTGCCCGTCGTATTTGGCGCCAGTTGACTCTCATGGAGGATGCAATGATGGCTTATCGTGTTGTGCGCTCATCCGAACGTCGTGTATTTAAAATCGATGTTGGGGCAATCCCGCCACAAGATGTTGAACAATATATGGAAAAGATTGTAACACAACTTAAGAGACATTCGGTTGTAGATTCAAAGTCCGGACGAGTCGATTTGCGTTATAATCCGATGTCGATTGAAGAGGACTATTTCATTCCCGTTCGGGCTGGCTCAGCCACCGACATTCAAAATTTGGCAGGAGGAACAAACACCACCGCCATCGACGATGTTAAATATCTTAGAGATAAATTATTTTCCGCTCTTAAAATTCCACAATCGTATCTTACGATGGGTGAAGGCGCCGAAGAAGATAAGACCACTTTAGCACAAAAAGATATTCGGTTTGCAAGAACCATCCAACGTTTGCAAAGAGTTATAATAGCAGAGCTTACAAAAATTGGGATTATCCACCTCTATACTTTAGGATTCAGGGGTGACGATCTTTTAGCATTTTCTCTCTCGCTCAACAACCCATCAAAGATTGCCGAGCTTCAAGAGATTGAACACTGGAAAGCTAAGTTTGATATCGCAGCCTCCGCAACAGAAGGATTCTTTTCCAGAGGCTGGGTTGCAGACAATATCTTTGGAATGTCTCACGAAGAATTTATGCGTAACCAACGAGAAATGTACTATGACAGAAAACATGATGCAGCCCTGCAGCAAGTCGCAGAGTCTGCCGCCGCCGGCGAAACTGCCGGCGCCCTTGGTGGAGACTTGGGAGGCGATCTTGGTGGCGGAGACTTGGGCGGCGATCTTGGCGCTGACCTTGGCGGCGCCCCAGAAGAAATGCCCGCGGGCGATGCTGGCGCCCCAGAAGGTGGCGGTGATGAATCGTCTCTCCTGGCAGTCCCACCTGGCAGTCGCAAATCGCCACGTCTGACCCCAGGCGCCAAAGGCAAAGTTTATAAACCGGTCGCTGTTGATAAGCGACCAGCCGGCGCCCGCAGCAGATCCTATTCTGCAAAGCATTCAAAAGAAAAAAGTAGCTCTGCATTGAGAAATGTTCTTCCCGCTTATGGAGATTTAAAAACTTTAGCAAGGATGGACGGTGTATCGGTGGGTGTTTACGAGCATGACCTATCTATTTATAGTTTGAAAGAAGGACAGGAAGAAGAAAAGATTTTTAAAGTCAACAACTCTGTTCGAAATTTAATAAAAGATCTAGAAACAAACAACAAGACACCATCGGAGCAAAAGAATGAAAACAACTCACAATAAAAAACGAAACACAGCATTTGTTTATGAGGCTCTTATAAAAGAAATGACTGCCTCTATTTTAAAGAAAGATCACAAAAGAAAAAGAAAAGTTACTAAAATTCTTAAAAAGTATTTTAAAACAAATAGCGTTCTGAGCAAAGATTTGGAATGTTATAAATCACTGTATGAGAAACAAAATGTTGAAAGAGAACTATCAGAGAGAATCCTCAGAGAAACAAAACTGCGGAAGAGGTTACTGGATCCAAGTTCAATATTTGATACGCAGACAGAAATAATAAACGATATAAATAAAGAATTAGAGCCATCGGTATTCGGCAATTTTGTTCCAAACTACAAAACTTTGGCATCTATAGCACAAATATTTTCAGATAAGGTCTCGCCACGCGATCAAGTCTTGTTGGAAAATGAAATATTAAATGAAATGACAACAATCGATGAAATTGTAGAATTAGATTCAATCGATAATTTAATTTATAGAAAATTTGTTAGCAAATTTAATGAAAAATATGATGGCGAATTGTTGGAAGAACAAAAAAGGTTGCTGACATATTATATTTCATCGTTCACTGATAACGCTTTAGAACTTAAAGTATTTTTGAATGAAGAGATTGATCGATTAAAAACACGGCTTTTAGAAGCAGCCGCCACGAAGGTCATTAAAGAAGACCCCGAGATGATAGCTAAAACAAACAGGATTGTTGAACGACTGGAATCGTTTTCGAAAGAAGGGATCAGCGATCAAGTTCTGTTAACCGTGATGAAGACACAGAATCTAATAGAGGAGATCCACAGAGATGGCGATAGTAATTAAAGTCGGCGCTGATGCACAAGATCCGCCGTCAGTTAAGTTAGAATTAGACATCCGTAAAAGCATGAATGGAGATCTTATGATTTTCGATCATGGAGACATCGACATAGTTTTGTCGGCAAAGAACAATAAAATAACCACCTTTCCCAAAGAAACAATGAATGATATGGTTTACGGTGCTCAAAATAGATTATTCGCTCATTTGCGAAAAAAAGGTTTAGTCATTCCAGAGTCTGTACAAAGTGGTGCCTTCTATGGCTCCTTGGAAGCAACAATGGAAGAAGCGTATTCGGAACAACTTAGCACTCCAAAGATGGCGCTAATAAACATTTCAAGATTTATTGATGAAGAGCGACCATACTTCGAATCAGTAGAAGCTATTGTGGCAATGGATGATGAAGAACTTGTTCATCCGGACAAGACTGACTCGACAGAATTGGGCGAAGTACCACACTCCGTAGAGAAGGGATCGATTAGGACCGGCTTCGTTAGAGATCCTTATTCATTAAGTTACTTGTATACAATATAGAAGAAGAGGGTGCAAGAGATGCATTTAATTATGAACGGTTGGAGGGGGTATCTCCTTCAAGAACACAAAAGCCAAACACTTTTTGAAGATACAGCATACATCACAAGTGTGTTGGGGATCACCCTCCCACTTACTGAGACTGGCGCCCGTGCCCCTCTGAGTGAAGAACTTAAAAAACAGATTCTTCATGAACAAATGCTCTTTGAAGGCTTTTGGGATGATGTCGTACAAAAAGTTAAAACTGGCGCGGGTGTACTTGCAGGTAAATTTATTGATGCTGTAGAGGGTGTTAAACAATTTGGAGAGGACGGATGGGGAATCATAAAACAATTATATAGAGTATCCACAAATCCTGATTTGATAGGACAATTTGTGGGAGCCATCTGGAAAATCTCCATTACAAGTATAACTAAGAAGATTCAGTCTACTTTAGAACAGTTAGCTGAGAGGTTGCCTGAATGGGGCATGCCAACATTTGCGGGCGCCGCCACAAAGGCTGCCGAACTTTTGAGAAGCGCCGTAGAAACCGTTAGGAACCTTAGCGGCTGGAAACAAGCCGTAGCAGCCGCGGGCTTGGCCATAGCCGTCCGCTGGTTGTGGAACAAGGTCAAAGATTTTGTCGAGCCCTATCTGGAGTGGATGGAAAAGATAAAGGATGGAGCCTCCATGGAAGGATTTAAAAATTGGCTTCAAAGCACCATCAGAGCAAAATTTTTAGATATTCTCCAATCACAATTTCAGGGAATAGTTGATAAATTGACATCGGTTATGACAGGGATTAAACCATGGTGGGACGCTGCTGTTTCTGCTGTGGGCGGCGCCAAGCTGGTCGTTAGCGCGCTCTCTGGCGCCATGGCAAGATTCGATCGCTACACCGGCGGCGGCGCGGTGGTTGATTTCAGCAACATAAATGCCGCTACAACTTAAACAATAGGAAACAATATGGAACTTATAACATTCATACTTTGCGCTTACGGACTCACTCAAATTCTTGTTTATAGCAAGGTTTTAGAAAAGATAAGACCAACCAAAGGAAAACTCGGAGAATTGGCAAATTGTCCAATGTGCATGGGTTTTCATGTGGGCTGGTTTTTAATGTTGCTTTCACCGTTTACAGAACTATTTAGTTTTGATGTAAGTATAACTAATTTTTTCCTTCTTGCATGGCTATCGTCTGGGACATCTTACGTACTGAATATGGTCTTTGGGGACTCGGGAATACAACACTCAACAAAATCGGAGATATCGAAAGATGAAAATCACTAAGGCTGAATTAAATAAAATTATTGCCGAAGAAACTGAAAAGGTTACCACACAACAGGCAAAGCAGGCGATGCACGGCATGCGCCAAGGAAAAGGTGGTGTATCTGGTGCCGGGATTAATGACCAAGAGAGAGCCCTAATGATGGGTGTATTGAAGGCACTTCAAGCCGCTGCAGCCAAAGGCAATATTGCCAGTGGTATCGTTCCGCAAAAGCTGGAACAGTTGCTGGTTGTGCTGGAAAAAATTGTTGGACAACAACCTCAAGGAGAACAACGATGAGTACACATTGGACACAAAAATGGATGCTGCAGCCCGTAAGACACTGCTGTAAAGGATCTTAGCTATGAAAATGAAACTAAAAGAGTCAGAGTTAAAAGAAATAATCGCTTCAGAAATTGAAACCATGATTGAAAATGGCGAAATAGATGAGGGACTTTTAACAAAACTTACTGGTCGCCTGGCTGGATTAGGACAATCAGTTAAAGGTAAGGGCGCCGAGCTTGGCTATAAAGCATTATCAAAAGGCGCCGGCTATTTGCCGGGGAAAGCCGGACAAAAGATTTCCAAAGACGCAGCCACGGCAGCCGCAGGTCAAGCCACCGCAACTACAAAGGCAGTTGGCGTAGCGAAAGCGGGACAAGTCTTAAGGAACCAGCTTGGTAACTTGAACAGCAACTATAAAGAAATGGTTAGCGATGCTAAATCATTGGGTGTACTGGATATGCCAGAAGTTGTTAAAGCGTTCCAACAATTAGAAAAGGCAATACAGAATATTGGCAAAGTATCATCCAAGATGAGTGCCCTCGGCGATAAGGGCGCCCAAGCTACGGCAGGAGACAGACAGGCTGACTCAATGCAGAAGCTTCAAAAGAGCCGCGGCGCCCAGGCTGACATCGACGCAACCGATGTACCCGAACCACGGAGTATGGCGGCTGAAGGTAAGGCACGACGCTCGAAGAAGAGGCGCGCCTAATGGCTAAAGTTCTTTTACGAGAATATTATGAGCTATGCGAAGGCGGTGTGTGTCAAGATCTACTCACTGAAGTCGAGAAACGCTTTGTTTCAGAAGGGGGCATGATCCTTTCGGGAGTCATGCAAAAATCAGACACCCAAAATGGGAATGGTCGTGTATATCCGCACCGTGTTTTAATGCGGGAAGTTGAAAACTACAGTAAACTTGTTAAAGAACGCCGCGCTCTGGGAGAGTTAGACCATCCCGACGACTCCGTTATCAATCTTAAAAATGCTTCCCACATGGTCACAGATGTGTGGTGGAATGGTAAAGATGTAATGGGCAAGGTCCAAGTACTTAACACTCCCTCCGGAGGAATTTTGCGTTCACTGGTAGAGTCAGGTGTTAAGTTGGGCATCTCATCTCGCGGCATGGGCTCTGTTAGTGAGGGTCAAGGCGGCACGATGGTAGAGGATGATTTTCAACTTATTTGTTTTGATTTTGTTTCAGAACCCTCTACCCCAGGAGCTTTCATGATGAAGGAAGCGAAAGATTTAAAAAAATCAAATATTTTCATCAAATCAGATAAAATTAATAGACTACTTAATGACATAATAGGAGATTTCAACAATGCGTAGACTGAATAACATATCTCGTAGAAGACTAGAAGAGATTATTAGAGAAGAGGTTCAAATAAAAGCGAACAGAGAGAAGCAAGAAGAGCAATCTTTTAAGCTATTTGAGTCAAAAATGAAGGATATCAGCAGAACTCTTTTTGAATCCAGACAAGATCTGGAAAGCAAAATTGTTATTAAGTATCTAGAAAATTCTGGAAACTCAGTTATCAAAGATCCCATGTCGATTAACGAAGGTCTGTGGGACAAAGCTAAAAACATGTTAGCGAAGCTTCGCCTCAGCAAAAGCTCCGGGGCCGAAGAGCAACGCGGTGAACTTCAAGCAGCAGCAGACAGCGCCGCATCCAAAGAGTTCAACGGTTTGTTTTCGCAGATTAAAGCCCTCCCCGGCTTTGATAGGTATCCCAACAACACCGAACAGGAAGAGTTCGATGGTATTACGATGGGGCTCGGACTTCTTTGGCACGCCCTAGAAGCTGCCCACAAAGCCGGACTAGTTGAAACCGAAACTGCAAACGGATTGATCGATAAACTTAAAACCTATGTAGACGGTCTCAATAAAGATCTTTCTTATTCGTATCGTTATCTCAAAGAGGAAGATGATGAGATTGAGCAGTTGGACGAAAAAGTATTTACAAGTTACAATAGACTTGATAAAATGCTCGATGCCTTACAGAAGGGAACAGAACTATCAGATAAGCAATACAAGTACATAGCCAAACAATTTAAGAAGCTCGATAAAGAGTTCGCCAATAAAGGTGGAGAGGCAGGCGAATACTTGAATCCCGATGGTGTTCGTGGTTGGACGAATAAGGAAGCCGATTTTCACGACCGCATGCAGAAGATGGGATTCGGTGACAAAGCCGAGACTCCGCCAGTACCCGAGCCAGAGCCACCTGTGCCAGAGCCAGAGCCACCTGTGCCAGAGCCAGAGCCACCGGTCCCCGAGCCAACGGTACCCGACCCCGTCAATTGCATTCCCGGTGTTGATCCCGGCTGTGAAGGTCCCACGCCCGCCCCGCCTGAAGTGCCTGGCCCAAACATCGGCGCCCGAAGCACAGGTATCGGTGATATCGGCGGAGTGCAAGATATAGGCAGATTATATAGAAAAGCCGGCAGCGTCAGCACACTAATGTCCTGGCTTGGACCAGGCTTTTTAAAGAGCGTAGCTGCCTTTGCTCTTCCCGTAGCGGGGATTGGAGCAATCGTTGGATTACTGGGCAAGCGCTTCCTGGGGCACTCTAGAGAGGGCGCCCTGAAGAATGTTTCAAAGACCATGGTTCCGCTAGATGCGGGAGATCATGCAACAGAACAAGAAAAACTTGCTGAACCCGGAGTAACCGATACTCCGCCCGATCAGGAAGCTACGCCCGAAGATCCTGGTGGAGCCCCTGGCGGTGATCCCGGTGCCGGCGGTGAGCCTGGCGCCGAAGGCGGAGGTAAGGGAGATGT
>TARA_R110002110_G_scaffold179905_2_pt1 | contig 18011 bp, 23 predicted proteins | sample TARA_R110002110 | Tara Oceans TARA_R110002110 (sample SAMEA4397330) | marine metagenome | biome: Polar Biome; feature: [SRF] surface water layer (ENVO:00010504); material: water (ENVO:00002006), including particulate matter (ENVO:01000060) such as... | depth 5 m
CATATTGTTTCTTGTTGGTTTGGTTCCTTCACGAGGATTTCGGTGCCGTTGTCCCCTACTTGCAGTAAGGCCGATGCGGCACCGTGAATTGGGTTTGGTGTTTGTGGTTCGGAGGAGATCTCTTGAGCCATGAACTCTGATCCCCGATACGGGTTGTAGTACACTCGGTGGGTCCACCCAGATTCCGGGGGCATGTCCCCCCGGTTGGGGGTGACCTGTTCCCTAGTAGTGGCCACTACAAAGGCGTGAACATTCTTACGCCTCTCCCGAAGAACACGATTGCGACCCCCCTCTTGAACCACGAACCGAGGGTCGCGGATCAGGATACAGGGCGCATAATCGAACACCTTCCCCCCTTGTCGCAGGGAGAAGATCTTCTTGCGGAAGTGGAAGTATATTTCTACACGACTCATTGTGTAGTCTACTTGCCAACGAGCGAAGCCCACATCTCGGGACGGCGCTCGGATACTTTGATACCCCGGCGGTCGGCCGTCGTTAAACCGTAGGCCGCGACCTCTGGCTTGAGACGGGACATACCGTCGAACACCCAGTCGAATTCCCCCTTGTGTAGGGAGGCCCCCAAGTCGGACACTTCTTGCGTAGCGTAGAGCATGGCCCCACTGGCTAACATGAACTGCTTGTCCACTCGATCAGGCACCTCGAAACCAAGAGGGTTCTTCTTCATTGCCTCGAACGCGGGACGGTCAGACATGAACGAGAGGAATGCGTGTAAAGCATTGGAAGCTTCGGCACCTACCCAACCTTGGATGTTGGTCCTCGCCGCAGCCGCGCTGCACTTTCCCTTGTGGTGATGTATCAACACCTTCATCACCTCCTCCCAAGAGGCGGGGGTGGGCTGGGCGTTGGGTAACATAGGGTCAAACCCCGAGGGGTCTCCGAGGAAGTGGTTCTTTTGTGATGCCTCGGCTCCTACGCTGCTGCCATAGGCAATGAACGAAGGCACGAATGTCTCCGCATACTTGGGGATGGAATCCGCCCACCTCCACCAGTTACCTGCGTCTGGGATGAGGGTCATCATGCTACCACGTCGGCACTCAGGTATAGAATATCTGCCAACCGCGGCTCCGTCACATCTTCGGTTGGTTGTGATACCACACACGACGTTTGGCCCAATGATATGGGAACCGAGGTATCGGTGCTCCCCCGCAGGAGGGGACAGCACCCCGTGCATCGCGGCCCGAACTTCGGGATACCAGTTGGCCCACTCGTCGAGACCCCAGTAGACGAACTCGTCGCCTACCCTGTCACGGGTGGGGACCCCCTCGGGCTGGGAGAATATCATCTCAAGCGCCCCGTTGTCGCCCTTCCTTGGCAGACCCAGACCGGTCGCATCGACGGGGCCCTTGCCTGCAAAGTTGGACAGCAACACACGGTCGAATACACGACTCGCTGCGTCCATCATTATCGTGGTTTTACCAGCGCCACTCGGACCAAACACTATAATAGTGGACCGGGTTTCGCGCTGTAGTTGGACTTGCTCCGATAGTTCCGGAGCACTTATTGGGTTTTCGTTTTTGGTTTTCATATAATTAGAATCGGATAGTTAAGCTTTCTTCGTTAGTCTTTAGGACGCGGAGCAGGGCCTTCGCCAAGTCCTCTTTGTCTATTTGGGAGGCAACGTCTACCGGGTCCACGCAGCCTGCGATAACGTCCGCGTTCAACTCGTCGGCGAGATCTGCGTATGAGATCTCACGCTCCAAGTCACCAAGTGAGATGTTGTCGGCAACTTCCGCGGAGTCTAAGTGGGATGCTACCTCACCTGTATCTATCGAACACGCGAGGCCCTCCACGTCTACGTAGGAGGCAACGTCGTATGCATCTAGGTAACACGCGAGATCCTCCACATCTAATTGGTCTGCGAGGGCACTGTAGTCAATGTTGTCTGTGTCTTTCTCTAAGGCATCAACACTAGCCTTCAGGTCATCAATAATCTTTTGGTATGATGCCTCGAGGCTTTTAATTTGATCCCGAGATACTTCAAAGGCACATCTTTCAATATACTTCTCGAGGGAGTAGTCTAGGATCATGCACCACAGGATCTTCGCCTGTAGTTTGAGCCACTTTAATGGTCGGATTATTTGTTTGGTCATATTTTTTAGTGTTCTTTTCATGCTATCGTTGGTTGGTTGTTTGTTTGGTTAGTAGTAACCACTACTATTCGTCGAAGTTATACTCCTTGCGCAGAAAGGAACTGAAGGTGTCCCAAGAATTGTAGAACCGGTTCCCCTCTACGGAAGGACCGGTCTCAGACCACAACTCACTTATTACTGTGTCCGTAGTGGACTCCAGTTGTTTGATGAGTTGGTAATCACGGCCCTCATCATCGATGAAGCCTTTCTCTTCAACCTTCTCTTCTCCCGGTTCGGCAATACCGCTGCCCAACTGTTGCGGCAACACGGGATCGCGGGACTCGATGTAACTTGATGGGTCGTCCTCCGAGTCTTCGTCGTCTTCGTCTTCGTCTTCGTCAGAAAGCAACTCCGCCCGATGGGACAGGAGCCGGAGGATCCTCACCAACGTGTCGGAGTATTCATCCCACAGGGTTCCATCCTCGAAGCACGTAGCCCAATGACCGAGACGGTCAGTCGGCAACTTCTTCAAGAGGTGGTCTAACTGCACCTCCACTCCCGACCCTCCGATGAGACGGGGGTCGCGGAGGACTCTCTCATACACCCACTCCATACCCACGGAGGGATCTTCGTTGAGGAGATCTGCGACCGCCTCGACAAATGGGATCACGTAAAATTCCACTTGGCGTTTGCGGTGCTTTTCCCTCTCTTCCATTGCGCGTTTGGCTACACTGCTAGACAATTCGTAGATCCCGTCTACGGAATAGGTTCGCTGCTGTTCATACCACCTCGAGTCCCAACGGGCTGCGAAGAGACAGGCGAGTCGGCCTTCGGTGAAAGATACGTCTGTTCTCACAGTGCCACCTCCATCTTGTTGTAGGCCGCCAAAGCCTGTTCGGTTTCCCGATACCCGTGCAGCAGGATGCCACACGGTTCCCCGTCCTTGTCCACCGGACGATAGAAATCCGTGCCCGTCCACTGATTAGATGGCACCATCCAAAGGGTGATCCCATTTTGGGCCATCTCCCATCCTTCTGAGCCCTTGCGGGGTTTCTGTCCGTATGGGTTATAGGCATAGGCTTGCACCTTGCTCATCGCCATCGCTGGTGAATTGGCATAGGCATACCCGAATGCGGTTACTGCCAAGAACTCAATCTTGTTTTCTGTTTCGTTACTCATTTGTTTTTTCTTTGTTACACAGGAGTCTACATGACTCCTGAACTATGCGTCCTGCACGGGGGCTACAGGACACACGGTTCAGGATCTAGTAGTGGGGACTACTAGTTCAGGGTTCAGTGGTTGCGGTTCTCCCACCAGTCGGAGAACATAAGGTCTGCCCTCCACATTGGGTTAACGATTGCTAGCGTTAATAATGTTACCAAGCTATCGGCGATAGTGACCACCGCCAACAGCATGAGGTCGGCATTGTGGTGTTTGTTTATTCTTATTTTCATAGTTCAGGGTTCAGGGTTCAGGCATAAAAGCATATGTAGCCTAGACCTTCAATGTCAGCCTTTGTGAGACCAGTGACTTCAAAGAAGTGGGCGAGCTGTTCGGCATCGTCTTCGATATAAGTCAGGTCTATGATGATGTCACCGCCGTTGGCATTCACATAGCCGCTATCGGAATAGTCATCCATTAACCGAGACAAGATTCCCCCGCTGGTTTTAATGACGAGTGTTTTTGCTCTATGCATCATCGGACATACGAGGGTAGGGTTACGTTTGACTGTAGCCCGAGTTGGAAGGGGTGAACCCGTTGTGTCGGGACAGTTCCCCAAACTGATGGGGGGAGGACGCTTGCCCCCATTAAGGGGCGAACGATCATGATGTTTCCCTCCCTTCCGAGGATAATAAAACGACGACCACCCTCCCCCTTTACGGAGGATCCTAGCCAAATGGCGTGACCTCTTTTAGTTTTGGCGACGGGTGGAGTCAGTTTGCTTTTGTTTCTGTTTTGAACATACATGGTTCTGTTTGATTTCATTTAATACACCGCGCTTGAAGGTGGCGGTGTGCCTCACCTGATTGTTAGTAGTGGCGACTACTAACGGGGTTTGGAGAGGGCAAGGAAATGATCCAGCGAATATTTGTAGACCAACTGCATTGCCTCCAATGCGTGGAGTCTCTCCCTGCGCGCCTTCTCCCACTCGAGATCCCCAAGCGGGTAGTAGTCCCGACTATGAAACTCGACAACTTCGAAAGCCTCTTGGGCTTTGGATACTGCTTCGAACAGATCCTTGTATTGACGCAGGAGAGCTTTCTCTCCGGATCCGTTGAGGTGAATCAACGGGAGGGTTGGGTCGATGAATGCTTCGCCGACGATGGCGTTTTGATTTTGTTTTTTCATAATGTTTGTTCTTTGAAATACACCGCGCTTGGAGGTGGCGGTGTGCCTCACCTGATTGTTGTTAGTAGTGGCGACTACTAGAGAGACATCATGGCAGCAGCGAGACCCATAGGGTCACTTTCCCTGCGCAAGATGCGCGAGGATTCCTCCATGCTAGCCTTGCGACTGGCAACGTCGAAGAGCCGGTCAACCGAACGCTTGGCGATGGCTGGGGTTGCAGCAATCTCCACCACACCATCGGCGCGGTTTGTCATTGCCTCGTTTATGATGAGGATCACAGGGGCAGCCACACCTTTGGCGAGGCTGAGTGTGAATCCTTTGTATTGAGCCGAAGCTCCTGTCATTTCTTTGGTTTCTTTTTGCATATCAAAAGCCGGGTAGGTCTGATCCATTCAAACATATCCGGAGCGATACATCTAGTAGTGGCGACTACTAGATGCACGGGCTCCGGTTACTTGAAGAAGCGGTGAAGGCGACGAGCCACCTCCATGTCAGCACATTCCACGAGTCGAGGATTGCGCCCCTCGACTGCTGTTTCCACTCGGGTGGAATCTTCTTCGACGCGGACAATGGCCACGCGGTCGGAGGTGCGGAGTTCAATCTTGTTGGGCTCGTTGCCCTGAAATGCCATGACGTTGCCCGGGATAACGAGCAAGATAGTGGCGAGCCTTTCGGCGGTTGCACGTGACGAGAGACCCGTCACACCGTTTTTGTTTTCTACTTTGGTTCTCATTTCTGATAGCTGGGTTCTACCCAGTGGAATGCCCCCTGTAGTGAACACTACTATAAAATTAGTAGTGCCCACTACTAGGGAACATGGTCACCGGATCCCCGCCTAGTTGGAATCGTCGTGGATCCACCTGTTGGGCACAGGTGGGTTACTCTCCACCGCTCCCCCGTGGGAGGCGATGGACTCGGGCTCGGACTCGGGCTCGGGATCGATGAGCTTCCACTCGGCGTCGATCATGTCCACGACATCGCCCACCTTCCAATGGCGGACGTCCTCGTCATCGTCCGAAGACACGGTTCCACCTCCACCATTGCGGAGAAGGGAAACCAGACGGGCGACAACCCGCTCGTCTTCGTCCTCTGTTATCTCGGAGACAAACCAGCCTTCGGTTTGCTCCCCGACTTTGAGCGTGGCGATGACTCGCCGAAGCTCAATGTTCTCGAGGTCTCGGGCATCACGCTCGTCGAGTAGCTCGGCGATGCGCTTCTCCTGAGACCTGATCTCAGAGTTCAGCTCCCCCAGAGCTTTGTGGATCTCATCACTCATCGCTCAGTTGGGGTTGGAGTTTTGATTCCTGATTCGGAACCACGATTACTGAAGCCCGAATCAGGGCTCAGGGTTGGATTAGTAGTCTCGACTACTAGTTCTCCTACTCTGTATCCCACAATGAGTGAGGTTGCAGGTAGGACGAAGCAGGCAGCAAGGATCAGGAATCCTCGCTCCAATGGGCCCGCACTAGCGGGCAGGTTTATACTCATAGAATTTTAATGGTAAGAACCCGCTAGTAGTGGTGACTACTATTTAGTAGTGGTGACTACTAGCGGGTATCGTTGGGGTTGGTTAGCCGACCTTGAGGCCGAGCTTGGCAGCTGCCAAGATCATGGAGGCCTTTGCGCTTTCGTATTCCTTGCCCCGTTTTGGAGCCTTAACTTTTACGATTGCAGAAGTAAGATCCGAGATCTTCTTTTCTGCTTTCTTCCAATCCATGGAACGCTTGTCGCCCTTGGGGTTGTCGGTGCGCTTTCGACGATCGTTTTGCGCTGGTGGGAATACCACCGACTGGATTAGCGAGCTCTTAAACTTCTCGCCTTTGTTCACGTTCTCAAAGGCCTTGGCAAGGCCTTTGCGAGCGGTGCTATAGAACCATCCCGCTGCGGAGAGGGCTCTGCAAAGCTTAGTCCAACTAAACTTTTCGTTGGAGGCGTAAGCTTCGTTTTGCCCATTGTGCCAGTCAGACCATTGCCTACAAGCTATCAAATCCGCGATGCTTACCTGATCATGCCCGTCTACTCCCTCCAATAGAGAGAGAAGCTCCGCAGCATTGTCAGCCATTGCCGATTCGGAATTTACAGAAGCAGCGTAGTTGTTGGACATGGCTGCGAGGATTTCTTCAACTTTGTTTTTGTTCATTGTTTTGTTTTGGTTTTGGAAAAGCGATGCGCTCTTCCTTCACCATGCTAGGCGAACGGTTACACATTAGTAGTGGCTACGACTAGCACCGCACGACCATGCACCCTGACCCCTGACCCCTGACCCCGGCTGCTGGGGGGTGGGTTCATTTTTCCCGGCTCAGGGCTCTTAGTATATCCCCCTCTACACAATTTGTTGTAAATAACTTTGACGCACCGGATAAACCGTTGAGGGTAAAGGGCTCAGGGAGCTGTGCAAGTTTGTCGCATCATTGTGCAATTTTAGTGCGTGGGTGCGAGTCCTCCGTGCAATATCCGGCGCAATGGTTCCGCAACCCTTGTAGATTAAAGGGTCCCCGGTGCAACTTTTGACGCAAGGTGGTTGTCTACGACGCTAATCCCGAGGTGTGTAGGGGGTGCCACTATCGCTCAGTGAGTTAGCCGTTGCTATGGGGGGTTAAGTGGTTGGGCAATAGATGGTTAAGTATCCTAAAAGACCCCACTCTAAAAAGACCCCACTCTAAAAACCCTATAGGAAAGTATATTCTGTATAGTGAGAGAATAGAGGATCTCTTCTGATAATACCTTTATAGGGGGTTTTTAGAGTGGGGTCTTTTTAGAGTGGGGGCTTTTGCGTTACTTAAAGGATTGCGCACCAAACAGTTAAGTCCTTGGGGTAACCGATAACTCACTGAGTATCAGTAAACCCACTTTTATACCCCGGACCCCTTGACACGCGTGTTACTTTCAGGGCATGGCAAAGACACAACAGAACGCATCCCAACCCTCAGAGTCAATCGAACACCTCGCCCTCCTATATGGGAACAGTGACGTGGTCTCGGGTCTCATGGCTGGTCTCCAGTATGAGGGCCTCGCGGTCATCGGAGCTATCCCAATAGACCACAATGCCGGGCCCCCGAAAAACAATCACGAGACCGAGGACTACCTCCTAGGCGTAATCACCGAAATGGTCACGCAACCCAACTCTAACATCTCAAACATCCACTTATTGCGTCTCCCTTGCAACCTGAAACTCGACGCCACCTACCTCATATCTGAACTCACGAAGCGGGAACTGGGGTGTAACCTATCCAACATTAGGGTGGAGACCGAAGGGGGCTGCCGAGCTTTCCTCGAGGAATCCTGCTCCCTGATCCAGTCATCCGTATCCGAGGGGGGAGTGTCCGAACTCCTAAAGGGGGTGGAGGGTCACATTCCCATCCTTGTCTCGAAGGAGCGCGACCACGTTCACTCCGTCGGGGAGGCCGACTTAGATTACAACGTGCCCGCTGTCTCCCTGTCTGATTGTCGGATCGGGGATCAGGGCTCACCGGGGCCCGCCAATCAATCACGATTAGACGAACTGGAGCAACGTCTATCTGAGGCTTGTTCTCAACTCTACGTAGCCGAGCGAGACGCCAAGACAGCACAAAAAGACTGTGAGCATTTGATGGCGAGTATTAAAGGTCTCGCCGCGGACTGGGACCTTCTTTAAATCGAACTAACTGAACAGTCCGAACCAATCCACAGAAATGGGAAAACGAGCATCAACCAACTTAACTAAATTCGACAAACAAACATCCGCCCTCGTGTACCCCCGGTACAAGTTTGATTACGAGGCCGAAACCATTTACGACACCAAGTTCAAACGAAACATCGTAGCCAGTTGCAAGCGGGGCGGGGAGCCCCAATTTCGTATCGTTGACAAGGATGACGAGGCAAACCACGCTTCCGTAGCCGACATCTTCGGGGAGGAGGCCGCGGAGGTTGACTTCGAAACCGACTTCGACCCCGTAGACTTTGCGGATCGTTACAACTTTGACCTCACCACGACCCCGGCGAGCATCACCTGCAAACCCCGCAAGGGTGCGAAGGCGGGTGCCCAAATGAAGCTCTACAGCCCCAATGGTTGGGACCACTGGTTCCTCCGAAACAATGAGGGCCGTCGGGTTTACGTTACCCCCGCGGAGCTTGCCCAATCGTTTGACCGGGATATTTGGGAGGTCGAGCCCCCCAAGGGTTCCAAGACGATCCTCCCCTTGTTCCCCGACTACGCATTCACCCCGGATGGTCTGGTGTGGCGTATAAGATCCCGAGAGGTTCTCTTGAGTCCGGCACCTGTACCCCTTGACGAGGTGCCCTGCCCGGGAACCAAGCCCGAGAAGGCCGACGAGGAATCCATCTACCGGATTCATTCACCGACCGGAAGGAAGAAGTACTACCGCTTCACTCGTGCCAGCATAAAAGAGGTCTTCCAGACCGAGCCAAGGTAACCATGTCTGAACCTGTGTCCGACTTTGACCGTTCCGAGTATTCGGATAGGTACTTGTTCAAAAAGGGTCTGGTTTGCTCGAAGAGGAATGGGGGCCGGGCCCTCACTCCTCAGAGGCAGACCAACCCCGAGGGTCGTGGTTATTCTTACTACCAACTCACCGACAACAGTGGCACGCGACGAAAGGTGTCCACCTTATTGGTATCCGGAAGGGTCTCCAAGGAAGGGGATGTCTACCAGCTTCCCCATTGGCCCAGCGGGTGGCAGGCACGCGCCGGGTTCCCCTCTTACCTTTTCCACCCGGGGAAGGGGTTGGTACGCCGGGTTGGGTTCCGGACCCCCCGATCCACACCCGTGGACATAAAACCAAACAAGTGCGGTAATTACCGACTGCACACTCCGGAGGGGTATCGGTGGTATCATCGGGACGATTTATTTCTTTAGTTTTGCCCCTTCCCTAGCGTAAGTCAATTTGCTATACTACCCGGAATGAGACTACTGAAATGCCGAAAGTGTCTTTTAGAGAAGCCTCCGCAGGAGTTCAACGCAGCTCTTGAGAACCGTAGCGGAAGGAACACTCAGTGCCGGGAGTGTCAGAGGGCTTACAACCGGGCCCACTACCGGGCCAACAAGAGACGTCGTTCTAAACAGACGAGAGCTTACTACCACAAGGACCCGGGGAAGTGGAGGGCTTATGCGAAGGGCTACCGCACCGAGAACCTCGAGAGGACCAAAGAGTCCCAACGCAAGTGCCGTCAGAACAACCCCCCAGTGTACCGGGCAAATTCGGCTCGTTACCGGGCTTCTAAAAGGGAAGCCACTGACCCGGGCGCGGACCACATTGTTCTACAAAAGATGTATCAGCTTTGCGCCGCCCTCAACAAACGGTCAAAGAGGAAAGGAGGGTGGTCTGTTGACCACACCATACCCTTGAGTGTTGGGGGGAGGCACCACGAGGAAAACCTCCAAGTGGTCCCCTTCTCTTGGAACTGTTCCAAAAACAACAAGCATTCAAATCGTTGGACGGGGAAATACCCCCCATGGGTTCACAAATATTGTGTTGACATTGGCCTTCGTCTTTAGTAGTATCACCCTGTGCCCTACTCCGAGAAGAAAGGTGGTCCGACCGACTACAAGAAAAAAGTAGACCTCTTAGACTCTATAGATCAGGATCTTCAGGATTTCGAGAAGGACGGGACCACCCCCGCAAAACCCCGTCTCAAGTCTTTATCCGCCGCCCTTGGGCTTTACCACACTTGCTTATCCGACGACTCTGAAAACGGTCGAAAGAGGGCAAAAGTAGATGGAATGCTAGACGGGAAACCCCCCTATGACCAAGGCAAGCTACGCGCCGCGGGGCAAGGGGGTCGCTGCAACCTGAACTTCGGGGAAGGGCAAAGGCATATTGACGCGGCCGTTGCAGGCTATGTCGATCTGGCCACCTCCACTGAATTCCTCGTTGACACCCACGCCAAGCGGGGGGAGGCTCCCGGAGGGGATGTCGGGGAGAAGGAAGCAAACGCGGTTCGGAACGAGGAGCTAACCACCCTTATACGGGATTGGCCCGAGTGGGGTTCTAGATTCCTGTCCCTTGTAAACGAGTACCTCAAACACGGGGTGGGTCCCTCCTACTACGACAACCATTACGATTGGCGTCCACAGGTAACCGGTCTGAAGGACTTCAAGTTCCCACGGAACACTCGATCCAATGAAGAGGCGATTGACATTTGTTTTGCGAGACGAGATTACAGCGTAGCTGAACTGTTCAAGTTCATCTCTAATGAGGGAGCAGCCGAGACACAGGGATGGGACGTAAAAGCGGTAAAGAGCGCCATCTGCACCGCGTGCCGCACCAGCAAGTCCGACAAGTCTTACGACTGGGAACACTTTCAACAGCTACAAAAAAACGGGGACACCAATGCCGCCATGGAAACGAAGTCGGTTCGTCTGGTACACACTTGGGTCAAAGAGACAACCGGCGAGGTATCCCACTATCTTTGGGAGGAGAGGCACTCAAAGTTGGCTACTCAGTCTGGGGACAAGTCTCATAAGTTTCAAGGGAAGAACGAGAACTTTCTTTTCAAACGAGAATTTGCACACAAGCGTTCGGAGCAAGCCTTTACAATTTTTACTTACGGCGTCGGAAACAACGGTACCTACCACTCAGTTCGCGGATATGGTCACCGCATCTTCCCACTTGTCCAATACCTAAACCGCCTACAATGTCAGGCCGCAGACGCCGCCGCTATATCCGGGGGGATCCTCGTCCAGCCCAATTCGATGGAGGACTTACGGGAAATGGCAATTCAGTTTTACGGCCCGTGGAACGTCCTACGACCAAACGTGGAAGTAGTGGATCGAAAGATCAACGCTGACCTCACGAAAAACATGATCCCGGTTGTACAAGACATTCGCTCCCAACTGGAAGATACAAGTGACTTCTACTCCACGTCTCGGGCATCGAAGGGCTCCCCTTACCGGAACACCCTACAAGTAAGGGCCGAGCTGGAGAGCGCAACCCGACTGTCCGCCGCAAACCTCGCCTTGTTCTATGCGTCCTTTGATCGCCTCCTTCGTGAGATGGTCCGCCGCATCGTCAACAGTCCTTCAACCGACCAAGCAGTTAAAATCTTTTTCGAACGGTGTCGCGAGCGCGGTCTGTCTGACTCCCAGATTAAAAACCTCGACCACACCCGCACCAAGGCTGCCCGCGCTGTCGGAGCCGGAAACCCCGCGGCCAGAATCGCGGTCCTCGACCAGTTGAATCAGGAGAGACCTTTCATGGATGAGGTGGGGAACAGGAACCTCACGTTTGACCGTGTGGCCGCCCGTATCGGCCATGAGTCAGCGGTTCGCTACGTTCAGAAGGATGAGCAACCAAGGGGCAGCACAGCTCAAACTGACGCCGTTTTGGAGAACGCCCTTATTAAGCTTGGCCAATCGGTCCCAGTCCTCCCCGCGCAGCTTCACGGGAACCACCTCGAACTTCACTTGCCCGTCGCACAACAGTATATCGATGCCGTAGTATCTGGTCAGATGGACCCACGGGAGTCCCTCAATATTTTGCAGGCCATCGGGGTACACGTGCAAGAGCACGCCAGACCCCTGACAGCGGACCCCAACCAGCAGAACCTCGTTTCTCAGGCGATGGACGTGGCCAACAAGCTCACTCAGATTATTCAGAACACCGAGCGGTCTATCGAGTCAGATGGGGGAGGGGAAGGTGGGGACGAAACGACCGAACGATCCGCGGAACTACAACAGCTTTCGCAAGTTAAGCAGGAGATCATGCGTGCCGAGTCCGCCACCCGACAGGAGATCAAAAAGAACGAGGCTCAACAGAAGCAGCGACTCGCTGATTTCTCCGCAGCTAATGACGCACTTCGGCAGTCTCAACAAAACGACCCAGCAGGGGGCTTCGGAGTTTAATGAAAGTAGCGTTTGCATCGTGGAACGCGCCCAAGTCCTTCCACGCGCGCGCTGTTAAGCCAGTGTTCGACTGGCACAAATCACAAGGCCACAAAGTTAGATTTGCCAACTACGGCGGGGGGTTTAATCCCCGAATAGAAGGATGGGACCTCGTTTACTTTTGGAACGGGGAGTATGGTTTCTTGGGGGCCCCTAAGAAACGACTGCACGATAGTGGCGGGAAGTCCGTCAACGTAGAGGTGGGTTGGTTCCCCCAGTCAAAAAATACATACTATGACTGGCGGGGCACAAACGGGAATTGCTCCCTTCGTTACGACAGTTTAGACTGGCTTGAGCCCGAGGACTATGACAACCTTGACGCTCTCGCAGAATCATATCGAGAGGGTCTTACCCCAACGAAAGAAGGATACGTCCTCGTTCCCCTCCAGCTTAATTGGGATACGGCTATCCAAAAATGGAGCCCCCTCAAACGTATGGGCGACGTAATTCGCATGGCTCGGAAGATGTTCCCCCACAAGGAGATTCTTTTCCGGAGGCACCCCAAGGATAAACATGACTATGCCGACCTCATCAACGACATCACTTTGGGGGAGAAGAGGCCACTCAAAGAGCTTATTATGGGTGCCGACCTAGTTTGGGGAATGAACTCCACCGTCCTGACTGAAGCTGCCCTCATGGGAAAGGAAGTCAAGGCTTGCGGGGTTTCACTTCTACACAGTGGAACCTGCCAACGAGAAGCCCTCGCAGCCCTCGTGGCCAGACAGATTCCTAAAGACACCACAGACGTCACCCCGTGGATGAGACGGGGTCGCGGCCTAGAGCACCTAGCAGACTATTAACAAATGCTAATAACACAAATACACATTCCTAAAACTGGGGGCCAAAGCGTCCGAGAGTCTTTTGATTGGGGGATTACGGGACACATGACTTATCTAGGTCTAAAGCGTAAAGAATTACAGGGTGATTTTGTGACTATGTTTAGGTGCCCTTTTGATCGAGCGGTGTCTATTTACCGATACTTTCAACAAGCTACTGATGTAGACTTTACAGCTACATCTCCAGATAGGAGAGACCACCTATGCCATCAAGAATATATTCGTGCATGGGATCCGGGCCCTTCAGTGTATTGGGAAAGAATTAATCCCGAAAAAATTCGACCACTCACCCAGCACTTCAGGAACCAGAATTGGTGGATAAAAGGAGGCGAAGTAGGTAAAGATATTCACCTCTATGACTTCGGTGATTTCGAGAATGAAGTTTCCCGCATGGCAAAAGATTTTGGTTTGAACCGTAAAAAATCAGGATTACATACAAAAAAGACTAAGCGTAAGACCGCTCAGGAGGAACTAAGTCCCAAAGCTATAAGACGAATCGCTGAATTTTATGCGCCGGATATCAAGGTAATGGAAAAAGCAGGGTTCCCTTTTACCGTGGATTTTTGAGGCTAGCGGAGTTGGTGGTTGCCCTTTAAAAAGATTGTTGACACTCGTAATACACCCCCATATAACCAAACAGTGACGACCACCACTTTAAATCCGGGGTACTCCGATTACACCGAGTCAGACCGGGAAGCTCTAACTAAAGTCCTGCGAGACCCCCTATTGTCCGCGGCTATAAACACCGCGATCCGGGAAGCACAACCCGAAGCCCGCAGTCTCGTGAAGTTGTCCCCCGAGGAACAGGCTGCTATAGCCAACCAACTTTCAGGTATGAGCGATCTGGTCCTTCGGCTTAAAAGTCTTTCGGCCCCCCTCACTCACATTAACCCGGAGGAAGATTTATCTGGGTTGGGAGAGTGGAACCACCTTGACGATGTGGATAAATAAGGGTAATACCAAATAACATTATGGCAGAAGAAAACCAGACCAAAGAAGAGGCGGGCATCGGGAGCATTCTCGACCGCTTGGAAACGCAGCTTAACGAATCCTCCGGAGCAGACTCTCTCGCACAGCAGAGGGACGCTGGGGCCGGGGGAGACCCCAACCAAGAGGAAAAGTCCGGGGGGGACCTTGAGGACCTTGAGGACATTGATGGGTTGAGAGACGCAGAAGGGGTAAAAGGGGTCGCGGACCCCCTCGACACTCTTTCCGAGGATGCAAACAAGGGAACGGGCAATAGTGGCACCAACTCCTCCGAGGACGTTGACGCCGAGGGGGGCAATGGCCCCACTCATTCCGACATACTGTCGGAGTTCGACGCGCCTGAGCAAGCCAAAATCCAAGCGTATCTCGACGACAAAATCGCGGAAGAGTTGAGGCTCACAGAATCTGCGGGAGGAGCCTTCAAGAGATTGAAAGGGGAAAACCGAGACCTTGAGGGTAAGGTCCAAGAACTCGAATCCCGTACCGCCGAACCCGAGGCGCTGAAGGCCGCGACAGAACGTATCTCCGAGCTGGAAGCTCAGGTTCAGGTTAACGAGGAAGCGAAGAGTGTGCTTCGATTGGAAGACACTGAGGCTTACCGGCAGGCAGTAGTGGAACCCCAGCAGGCGATTCTCGCGGCCAGCGATGGCATTGCGGATCGATATGGTGTGGACCGGGATGAACTCGCGGACATCCTTGGTAATCCGAACCGGAGAGAACTCTCTGATACGATTGGTCGGTTGCTGGGAGACGACGTTGCCGACGCAGATAAATTTGAACTGTATGACCTCAGCCGGAGGGCTGAGAGTACTTTCTCGAGGAAGTACGAGCTTGCCAATAATGCCGAGGCCGCTTTAACAGAAGCGGAGGAACTTGCAGGCAAGGCTCGGGAACGTCAGGCTCTGGATGAACGCCAGATTCGCGAGGTTTCGGCTCGTGATACCGTCACCCGGTTGAAGGAGAAGGCTAGCTTCATCCTCGACATCGTCGGAGAAGACGCCGTTTCCGGATTTGTGGACGCGAACGCTGAACGACCAGTCGAATCTCTGAACCCGGCCGATCAATCATTCGCCAGATTTGCCTTTGACGCCCTCATCCCCCTTGCGAAGCACGTTCGCAAACTTGAGGGTGAACTTCAAGTCGCCTCTGATGACAACCTAAAGCTTCGTGGTTCTACGCCCGGGGGAGGTGGTTCGGGGGGAGGAAACCCAACGGACGCGGAGAGTCAGACTAAAGAACCCGACACGACCGACGGAATTGAATCCGCGGTTGACCGTATCAACCGGGCACTTCAAGGCCCCTAATAATTTTTTGCCACAGGCAACCACACGTTTCCCACATCCCGCCAAGTATTAAAAACCTTGGCGGGATTTTTATTCGTTTTTTACTTGTGTCATTATGTCACACTTGGTATTATTCCCGACATCAACCGAACGCCCTGCTCTGGAGGCCCTCTAGTTCTACGGTTTTGCCGGTCTCTGTACCACCCATCATTCAATATGCTTACGTAGGGCTACACTACGTCAAAAACCTTATCTTTATTTAACTATGTCTACATTCTCAGGCACACGCACCGACGGGTTGGACCAAATCAACGCCGTCCTCGAACAAGAAGCGAACCGTATCGGCTCCGATATTCACGCTGAAAACGTCCACATCTCGCCTTGGCTTGACCTCATCCCCAAAGGGACCTTCCCCGAAGGTATGGGTTACCGCCTACAGTCGTTGATCTACGAACGCTCTCTCCCAACTAATGCCGCCCAAAACGCCATTGGCTTATCATGGGGTGAATTCGGCGGACCGAGTGGGTTTACTTCCGGGCAGGACCACTCAGGTCAGGTCAACGGTAACGGGGGACTCCTCAACGACACCGTCACCGATTTCCACGGTCCACTTGCTAACGACGCCGCTGGTGGAGCCGCCTCCACTAACCCTTCTCGAATCGATTTTCAGAAGCGACTCGAGCCTTATAGCCTCAAGCGGGCCACCGTTTGGTCTCCCGAGATCAACGTAGATGACCTCCGCTTCGCTGCACATCGGGCCGAGCAGCTCTCTGCATCCTTTGATGCCCTCGCCGAGGGTGTTCGATACGGATGGGAAGAGCGTTACCGGGATGAGTATCAGCGCGTGGTACACCAAGTCGTTGAGTGTCTCGAGAGTGCTACCTCTACCACGCAAACCTCCGTCACTGGGGGAGACGCTACTGACAGATTTGACAATGGCACCCCATCGGCTGCCCTCGGCAATATCTCGAACGAAGTCCTCGACAAGGTATACAACACCCTCGTTCGTGCGGGTGCAGGCCGTAAAGCGTGGGGCATGGAAAATGGCCGCCCTCAGTTTGCACTTATCTGCTCCTCTGAGGCTAGCTACACCCTCCAAACCGAAAGCGAGATCCGGACTGACCTCCGGGAATCGAGCCGTGTTGACGAACTCCTCGCGCCTCTCGGGGTATCCAAAGGGTTCCGTGGGTTCTACCACATCATCGACGACCTTGCTCCTCGTTATCGTGCAGCCGCGTCTGACGCAGGTTACACAGACGGAGACTTCCTCCGCGTCGAACCTTACACGATTACCACAGGTTTAATCACCCCGAACTCGGCTTATGAGGCTGACACCGCAAAGTATGAAGTTGCACATGTCCTCCACAAGGAGGTTATGGAAGCACTCATCCCAGCACCGGCCCCAAGCGCCGCGGGTCTTAGCTTTGATCCCGTTGACTACTCCGGTAAGTTCAACTGGGTCAACATCAAGAGTGTTGACGTCAACCCCCTCGGAACCATCGGACACTTCCTCGGAGTGCTCGCCTCGGCTACGAAGGTGTTGAAGAACCGCTTCGGTTATGCGCTGATCTATGACCGCACCTCGCCTACCGCCGCCGCTTAATACATAACTAAACCAAAGAGCCCTCCTCGCCCCTACGGTGGGGAGGGCTTTTTATTTTAAATTATACACTATGCCCAAGAGCACTATACCCGCTGACAGCGCGATCCGCGATTTTCTCGACAGCACCGAACTTTCAGGGGGCGATCTTATTCAAGTCTGGGACCGAAGCACCGGAGACTGGAAGTGGACTACCCTTGCACAACTTGAAGCTTTCTTCACCGCTACCTAAGATACCATGCCTAAGTCCACACGACCGACACCATCCCGGTTGCCCAACTACATTGACGCAACAAAGCTTTCCTCCTCGGACATCGTCCGTTTGAGGGAGCGTGGTTCGGGTGCCAACAAGCCCACCACACTCGAACAACTGGACGCCTACTTCACTTTTGACGATGCCGGATCGGATTCGGGTGGAAGTAGTAGTGCCGGTGGTGGCGGTGGATCCGGATCCGGGAGTGACAGTGGGGGGTCTGGTTCCTAGAACCCCAGCCCAATGAAGTCTCCCCATCCATACTCATCCCCCGTCCGAGTGGTCCTTAAATTCCTCCAAAATATAGGGGCGAAGATCCTCGGCGGAAACTTCGGGGAGGGCCCCCGTACCGTTATTGGAACGGGCACCTCGGGGGAACCTTATGAACGGTTCGGGGATGTGGAGACATCAACACAAAAGAGGGGGCCAGTACACCACGGCTTCGCGGTGGTTCTAGGCTGGGGGTATACTCTTCAGGAAAGATACGGGTCTTACAGCCTCAGCACCCGTACCCGAAGATGGCACCTCTTCCAATCGGAGGGTCAGTGGTTTGCGTTCCACACCGAGGATCACCTCGGGTACTCCTACTACCATGGTCCGGTGGACGGTGAACCATTTGGAGTCTACACTTGCAGGTCGCACCACGGAGTAGATGCCCCTAAGACTCTCCGCGTAAATCGGTCTTATTACAATGACCCTTTTTCTGGTAGCTCGTCAAGCGGGTCCTCCTCCTC
>TARA_R110002110_G_scaffold143888_3_pt1 | contig 17988 bp, 21 predicted proteins | sample TARA_R110002110 | Tara Oceans TARA_R110002110 (sample SAMEA4397330) | marine metagenome | biome: Polar Biome; feature: [SRF] surface water layer (ENVO:00010504); material: water (ENVO:00002006), including particulate matter (ENVO:01000060) such as... | depth 5 m
TTGTAAATATATCTGTTGAAGTTCATCATTTGCCCTTGCATATGTTCTATCAGTTTCTTGCAGTAGGTATTCTTTATTGTTGCACCATATTTGAAAATTAGCCTCGTCTTTGCCAACATTATATCCATTAGGTTTGGTTAATACTCGGTAATTGATAGTGGAGTTGGGTAAAATCCATTCCCAAAATAAATTACCATCTTGAGAAATAGGTTGATTTACCGTTCCATCAGGATTCAAAACTTGTATATTACTTTCCATCGTAGGGGTGCAAGACATTATTATCACACCTTTTGAACGACATAAAACTCTTCAGCAGATTTCTTACTTTTACCACCCTTCAAAACTAAAACGAGTCCTACAATCCCCAACACTACTAAGCCTCCAAACTTGACTGCTTTATCATCTGCCGCCTCTTGACATTCCGCCACACAATCAGGATTATCGCTATCTTCGCATCTTTCTTCACAACATGAGCCTGTCAAACTACAAGACAAGTCCTCAAACCCATCTCCAAGCAATCCCGGTATTAGTTGGGCAACGCTACCAATAACATAGATAGTCGCTACCGTCGCCGTTGCTAAGGTTGCCCTACCATAATTCCGTAAAGTGATAGCATTTCCAATACCTGAACCTCCACTCGCCCCAACATCTGCAAGTTTGATTAGTTCATCTCCTTTTTGTATTTTGACTCCCACTCCCTTAAATCCTACTACTCTTCCATCTGCTTTCCTTAGTGCAACACCTTCATCCAATTTAGACAATCCCGTTCCTTCATCAAATGATTTAACATATTTGAGGTCAGATGGGTCGCCACTACTTAACATTCCTTCGGTGAGTTTATATCCGTCTTTAGCCACCATTCCTGAGTCGCCAACTTTATCACCCACCTTGAAGGTCGTTTCTCCGATTATCGCACCGGCCTTGCTTGCCTTTCCAAACCGCCTAACGACAGGTAATGCTGAAACCAAACCACTAATCCCTCCCCACAGTCTGCGTATTACGCCTACATTTGGTGCATTAAAGGATACGGATTCAGCCGAAAAACAGGTAGGACAATAATTATCATTCTCCTTATTAACTTGTTCAAGGGTGAGATAAACCCCATCATCAGGAGATTCCCCTGAATCATTACTAAATTTTCTCCCGTTTGTCTGAACTCTAAATCCTCGTATTCCTTTATATTCTTCATCTATATCAATTGAAATATAATCTCCTAAATGTCCTACCATCGGCACAGAAACATATGATGAGGTGGAATCCCAATTACCACCTTTCTGATGTTTATGGGATAACTCTTTTGCATACTCATACAATGAGTAATCGGAGTCGTTGTCGGCAAAAACATCATCGTTAAAATAATGGGCATTGTCAGTTCGTATTTTTAGGACAATTTCATATCCCTTCTTAATCTTCAATTTTGCACCTCCTGACCCATCATCCCAATCATAATCTATGAGTTTAAGTTCGCTTGTGGTTATCCAATCATTCGCACCCTTGACAATTCTCCCGTTTGGCTTGAATGGATTATCTTCTTCATCAACTCCATCATTAATGAAATCCTCAAACCTATTGCCTTCATAAACTGCGGGCAAATACTCATTCCAAATATCTATCGGTTCTTCATTATTCTCTTTGTATTGCGCTATTGCTTCAGCCTTTACTGCCTCAATTTCGGCCAATTCTTCAGGTGTCTTAGGGGCGAATGATGTGTTCCTTAGTGGAGATGTATTTTTTTCCACATCCATGCGTGAATAATAGTGTGCCGCCAAGCCTCCTACGCCCAAAATTCCGATTAGTGGTATAATCTTTTTAGCACCCATAATCTTGATTGTGTTGTTCCGATAGATAAAGCATTCCATTACCAAACATTTATTAGGGTTTGATAGAAAGTTATCATTATGGCGAGTAATACTACTAAGTTAAGGTTGAGTATATGTAATTCATGCCCTCATAGGGAGGTTAAGTTTCTCGCCCCTGCCCAATGTGGCGTTTGTGGGTGTGTAATTAAAGTCAAGGCTCGCATAAGTGGGGAAACCTGTCCGATAGGAAAGTGGGAGAAAACTTCATAAGGGTGGTAAGGTTTATCCTAATCATGCCTAAAATATTCTCATCCCCAAATGCAGACTCAACAACAATTACAACCTTTGATGGTCTTGAGCATGATTGGGAAGAATTAATCGTCAAAATGTATGATGATGATTTCTATTACGACTATTTAGGTAAGCAAGCCTTGAGTAGTAGTATAATTAAGACCATTCTCAAATCTCCAAAGGAATATCAAAAATACTTAAACAAGGAGGGAGATGATAATACCCAACCATTAAGGGATGGCAAGTTATTCCATTGGCGGGTTTTAGAGCCTGATAAGTTTGATGATTTGAACATACTTGATATTTCATCTAAAAACACAAAGGCTTACCGAGAGGCAGTAGCAGAAATGGGGGAAGTTTATACCCTGAAGGAAACTACTATGGCAATACAACTCGCAGATATTTTACATAACAATAAAGAGGCTATGGAATTAATTGCCGATGGCGATTATGAAGTTCCACAGATGCAAATGATTGAAGGAATACCTATCAGGGGTAAGGCAGATATACTTCTTAATGATACACACATAATTGACTTAAAAACTACTGCTGACATAAGCACATTTCAGTGGTCTGCAAGGAAATATGGATACGACCTCCAAGCATACCTGTATTTACAATTATTCCCTGAAGCGGAAAAGTTCACATTCCTTTGCATAGACAAGAAAACTCACGATATTGGTATTTATGAATGTTCTGAAGAGTTCTTATTGAGTGGTAAGGAAAAATTAGAGCGAGGCTTACAACAATACAAAGATTTCTTCGTAGTTGAAAATAGTGATGAAGTTATCAATCAATTCGTAATCAGAAAGACTATTTGAGGGAACATTTTGTCAGATACACCTCTTGGTATTGCCATCACCATCCCATTCGGCTTTGGTGCTAAGGCTTTGGAGGTTTTTGAACCTACACCCGAAGTATTTACTTATTCTAAAATGAAGGGGTCAGGCGAATCAGTATATTCTCTTACGGTTTTTTGCCCTAAGTGTAGCGATACCCACGAATATAATAATAGAGCGCATGAGTGGAGGCCAAAATGGTTAATAGAAGAGAGAGATTATAGTTTTCAAGTAGTGTATAGTGTTGATTCGGAGGGAATCACCTTTGCTCAATGTTCAAAATGTGAGTTTGATTTAAGGGATGAATATATTTATGGGTCAATAGATGATGAGATTACATCAAAAAATGAGAATATACACCAAGTTTCTATCACAGGAGTTTATTATGGGGAGGGTTGTTTCGTTATGCCCTTAGAATCCTTCAAAAAGGCCATTAGAGAGGGTTTTAAGAGAAAGGCGACACTTTATGCCACTATCGGCCTGATGTCATATAAAATCGCTTGGGAGGTATATTCGCAACCTGATAATATTATTTCTAAGGATGGGTGTGTATTTTTGAGGAAAAACTTATGGAAACAAGCGTAAAGTTAATTAGGGAGGAGATTTATAATGTGTAATATGGGCTTTGATGCTAAGTTAAGGATGAACTTAATAGCCGAACAAGTAGGAGGCTATGACAAGTTAAGAGAGGACATGAGAGTAGGGGGATTTATGGAATGGCAGACAGCATCATTTTATCCTATTATAGCATGGTTTCCTAAACATATGAAATCTCCTGATGTTTTGGGTATTGCAGTAAGGAATGGATATTCATTTACGATACTATATGGGCGCACCATAACACCCTATGATGGGATTAATGAATGGTATGGATATGTTTCGTTATACGACACCTATGATAGCATTACGGAGGCTTTATTAGACCATCACAAAGCGGTGATAGCGACTGAGGTTGATTTTGCCGAACATAAATTAGGTAAGTCTTGGGAATCAGTTCTCCAAGAAGTCATAGATGGGGTAAGGCCGACAAAATTCAATATCAATGATGATGATTTTTTAGTTGAATCACTTGATGCCCTTAATTTCACTGATGCGGGTTCATGGATGTCTGAACATGAGTCATTTAGGGTTTTATTTGATGCCCTGAAAACTCTTGGACTAAGTGATAATTTATCATCATCAATGTTTGAGGGTAGTCGTAAAGAATACATAATAGAAATGTCCGATGCTACCTTTGATGAGGATTTTCAATCTGAGTGGGCTTAACCGACAGGCTTAAGTATCAAGTTATGCTTATTGACAACATGATAATCTCTTCACACCTCAAAGAGCAAATTGCTGATGAGTGTAATGTCAATTATTCAAGGAGATTAGAAAAGAGTAAGTTAAGGAGATTGTTCACCTCAATGCGGCCAGCATATACAAAGGCAGAAGAGTATTTCGTTCAGAAATATTTGATGTGTGATGAATTAGTGGCTAAAGGGATGTATTTAGATGGGTATGGAAACGCCCTTATTAAAGTCAATAACTCCGATGGCTCACCTTCAAAAACATTATGGTCTTGCCATACAGATTCAGTCCATAGAAAGGCAGGGATTCAAACTGTTCACTATAATCCTCTTGATGATAAGTTTAGCACCCCTGATGGGTCATGCTTAGGCGGTGATGATAATTCAGGAACATATGTTTTATTGGAGTTATTGAGGGAAGAAGTTCCGGGTTTGTATATTTTCCACAGGGCTGAAGAGGTTGGAGGCTGTGGCTCATCTTGGATTGCTAAAAATTGTGAAGAAATGTTGGGGGAGTATGACCGAGCATTAGCATTTGATAGGAAGGACATTCATAGCATCATTACACATCAAGGCTCAACGAGGTGTTGTTCTGAGAAGTTTTCAAAGGATTTAGCCGCAAAATTGGGAATGAATCATAGGTCAGATTCCACAGGGTCATTTACTGATACTGCAAACTACGACCACATAATTCCTGAATGCACAAATATGAGTGTGGGTTATTTTTCAGCACATTCGGCAAGGGAAACACAATTATTAAATTACATTATAGAGTTAAAAGATGCGTTCATTAGTATTGATTGTGAGTCATTGATAACTGATAGAAACCCTAATGCACCAATAGAGTATAATATGGGAGGTTATTATGGGTATGGAGGCTTGGTAAAACCACACAAAGCGGCAAGAGAAGCAACAGGGTGGAGTAAGCAAGACGACATTAAGTGGAAACAAGAAAAGAAATCGGGTTCACCACAAAAAACCTTAATGGATGATTTCACTAAAGAGGATGAAATAACAAAGAGTGATTTATATGACATTTTAGATGATTTGGAAAGCCCAAAAAATATATCTAATAATAAGGGCGACCAAACAAAAATTGCCGACCTTAATAGAGATGATGATGAACCCACAGATTATGGGGATTTTTTCTCAGGATTGTCTGACTGATAGAAATGCTTAAAAGGGTAATCAATTAATCATTACTTATGAGCAGAAAAAATGGTTGGACTAAGCGAGTTTATGAATTACTATCTGAGAGGGCTATGAGTAGCACAGAATTATCCCATAAATTAAAGGAAACACACAGATATAATCCCCATGCAAGAAAGATAACACTTGTGTTGCGAGGAGATAAAGTAAGATTTAATGAGATGGATAAAATTGGAGTGGAGTCATGGACTCGGAGGGAATCTCATCAAGTCGTATTGTGGGGAAGAACCGATACAAATTACGAAGACACCTACCCATATAGAGTTTTAGGATAACCATAAGGTTAAATACCTAACATCAATGGAATCCAAATAAGGGGAGATTAAAATGTATTTAGATGAGAAATGTAGCGACTGTAATGGAACAGAATATGAAGTCAATCATAATGGTGAAAGTAGTTGTAAGGATTGTGGCTTGGTAGCCTCACGAATTATAATAGATGATGGGCCGGATTGGAAAAATTATGAGGGAGATAGTGGAAAGGATTCAGGAGAGAGAGCAGGTATGCCCTCAACCGAGTTATTGCATGATAAGGGATTAACTACTGATATTGATTGGAGAAATAAAGATTTCGCAGGTGCAGGTGTATCCTCCACAACTGCTAAAATGTTCAGGAGATTGCGAAGACAACACCAAAGAACCCGAATAAGTAATTCTAAGGAGAGAAATCTTTCTGTCGCACTTGCAGAATTACAAAGGTTATCAAGCCAAATGGATTTGCCTAAGCAAGTCAGGGAACAAGCGGCTTATATTTACCGAAAGGCAGTTGAAAAGGGGCTTGTCAGGGGTAGGTCAATTGAAGGTGTTGTAGCGGCCTCTATTTATGCGGCTTGTAGGATGGGGAGTATTCCAAGAACACTTGATGAAGTTGGGGCATATTCAAGAACAGGCAGAAAGGAGATAGGCAGAACCTTTAGAGCCGTAGCGCAAGAGTTAAAATTAAGGGTAAAACCTTCAAATCCTAAAGACTACATTCCAAGATTCTGCTCAATTCTTAATTTACCCCAAATAACTCAGCGTCAGGCTATGGATATACTCATAGGTGCTGAAAAAATTGAATTAACTGCGGGAAGAGGTCCAACAGGTATCGCCGCCGCTTCAGTCTATTTAGCAAGTTTAATGACAAGAAATGCAAGAACACAACGAGAAGTATCTGAGGCCGCAGGGATAACGGAGGTCACTATACGAAACAGGTATAAGGAGTTATGTAAGGCATTACATATAGACCCTCATTCATACTGACCGATGAGTTTATGAAGGTCATGGATAGATTATTAAAAATAAGGAGAGAGTAGTATGAGTGAAAAAACAAGTATGTTGAATGGTTGGTTGGATGATTGGTCTAAACAATTAGACGAATTGGAGAAAGATTCATCTAAGGATGAAGTGATGGATTTTGAACTATTTCAAAAGTTCACCGGATTTATGATGCGGTTTATTCAAACGCCTTCTAAGATTTTTAATTTAAGCAAGGAGGCTACAATCAATGACGAATAAAAATTGTGATTGCGTTGGTGCTGAATACCTCCTTACTGCTACTAATTATGTTCTTTGTTTAGGTTGTGGCAACCAATATGCACAGGAAGGGTTCAATAATGATTGATATAGATTGCTCGGAAGGTTTTGATGCGAGGGAATGGAACTCTAAGGCAGGTGATAAACATAACATCTATGTCAAAGGTCTTGATGGTGAACTCGGTTGGTTGGATTTAACCACAGGAAAGTTCCATAATAAATCTAATGCTAATTTTGGATTTGTTGATAGCGACTTAGCAAAGGTTTCAATCAAGTTAAATGACAATCAAGTATATCTCGGATTCCTTGATAATGATGTCCTCCCCTTAGAAGACGCTAATTTAGACCTTTTGAGAGAATCCATCAAAAAATTAACAGGATTAAAATATGATGGTTTTGAGTTGGAGTTAAATATCGGTCCATCAAGAGAGATTAGGAAAAATGGTAAATCAGCGTGGGCTAAGGCTAATATCACTGTCAAGGTTCAAAATCCTGATGATATTGAATCCATGTATTGTGCTGTTTCAGATATGGCGGCTTTAATGCTTGATATTGAAACTAATAAGTTGATTAACCGACACAGTTAAGTAGGATGGGGTGCGATAAGAAAGTATGACTCTCACATCCTTCGCTAATGAGGTGGTAGGGTGTGTTATATCAAATAATTTACTACAAAATAATGAGGCATTAACCTTCAAGAGAGCATTAATAATGAGCAAAAAATATATATTAAGGTGGAGATTTAGAGTGTGTAATGAGTGTAATAGAGAGTTTGACATAGAGGAACAAGGATTTGGATATAACTGCGGGTGTTTTTGATGAAGAAAATAGGAAAAGTAAAACTTGGAATTAATAATGAGATGGAAGTAGTCATTGTAAGTGATGTATCTATGAAGGGCAAAGAAGATTTAGACGACCTTTATTTTGTCATGTTTAATATTATGCACAATCCACTAAGACTCGCTATCACAACCGTTGGAGATTTATTATCACTCGCTCAGGCGAACACTGATAAGAGTGAATCGGAGTTATTGAATATGTTGGAATCCGACCCTGAGCAATATGTTTATTCTGCTCTTGGTAATTCTGAATTACTCATGGAATACAGTCAAGAGAAGATTAAAATACCTCTTGATAGTAAGGAATCTGCAAACAAGGCGAGAATAATTATCACATCAATGATTGATAAGAAAAGATTTATCCAAGAGTCAAATTACAATGTGGATGGTATAATCACAGTTAAGAAGCAAGAAGTGGATACTGAAAATATGATACCACAACTTCATATCATGCTTGAAATTATTAAAAATTGGGATAATTTAGATTTAGAAGAATTGGAGAAAAGGCTTTCAGGGCAATAAGGTTTATATGGGTCTTAGGAGTAGTGTTTAGTATGCCAAAGAAATTAACCGCCGAGAGTAAGGCTGATATACAAACAGTCTATCAAGAACTTTACTGCATTCCAACGACAATCACGAAAGAAGGGGTTCAAGTTGCTATTTCTCTTAAAAATTATACTCTTGGTGAGTAAAGATATAATCGCCCATGAGTGCTATTCTCAATTAAGGCATAGTGTGGGTTGAGTTTAAGATACATTCCAACTTGCCGTCTTGACGGTGGCGACCTCTTAAACAAATCATATACCCTTTCTATGATGTGCCTCGCACCCAAAGGCTCAATGTTATCCTTCATGTATTCATTTATAGTTTCTGCATGGATTCTTACCAAGCCATATACTTTAGACATACTCTATCCTATGAGCCTCACCTTTTAAGTCTTTCGCTTAAATGTATGTGAACATCTAAATACTTCTTTGTATATTCAGTAATATGGATATAGTAAGTATCGGGGCTTCACACAAATTAGTTGAAAATAAAACAGATATTTTCAAGGATAGTCCATTCCCAATCCCAAGAAAGGAACAAGAAATAGTAATCCCACTAATAGTTAAAGAATTAACTAAAGGCACAAAAAATATAGTTCTTGAACTACCTACCGGAACAGGCAAATCAGCAATTTCATATTTTATCCCTCATTTAACTGATTACAATGCCTACATTATTGCCCACCTGAAGGGATTACAAAATCAATATGTGAGAGAACTACCGATGATGGATAATGTCATGGGTAAGGGAAATTATTCGTGCAGATTAAATATACCTTCAGGTTGTGAGGATTTTGAACTAATTAATTCAGCCTTAGAGGAGGCATTAACTACTAATTCTGTATCGGATAGTTGTTCCGCAGATTTAGCCCCTTGCTCAACATCAAAAGATTTCAATTGCCCTTTTAAGTTTTCAATTGGAAAATCAGACTCAGAAGGTAATGAAACTTCGGTTAATTCACATGATTATTGCGATTATTATTCCTCCCTCCATAGTGCTTTTATGGGTGATTATTTCTTGACGAATACGAGTTATCTAATGTCAATGTGGCCTTTAGGAGTGTTGCCTCAAAGAGATTTGCTTATTGTTGATGAGGCACATAATCTGAGCAATAGTCTAATGAACCACTACTCACTGACATTATCACAAGGGGCTTTTGAGAAATTATTCAACATCCCCTCATGGAATGAGATAGAGTCAGCCAAAGGAGAATCTAAATCAAGGATGAAATTGAGGAGAGTAAATTTACTAAAATCATGGAATCCTAAAGATGGAAACGATGCAGGGTTTGGTATCCCTTCAGTGCCTTCAATACAAGTCGGCACAACTAATAGGTCATGGGAATTAGGGAGTAAAGTTTTCAAGGCATATTTTACACACTTAGCCTCAATAATAGATGCCAACCTTGAACGGAAAATATATGGTGGTGAGCAATTGAAGTTCGCAACAAACTTCAGCCATAAAATACACCGAATGATTTCAAAATTAAGCGATTGGAAAAATTGGGTGTGGTCTAAAAATCACGAACTTAATCCTTCAAAAATTACATTCAAACCATTATCTATCAAAAAGGATGCCCACAACCTAATCCATAGTTGTGCTAAACAAAGAATATATATGAGTGCAACAATAGGAGATATTGATGTGTTCTGCGAGGAATTAGGTTTAGAACCCGATGATACAACTTTCATCAAATTAGAGTATTCACCATTTCCTATTGATAACCGACCAATATTTACACACATCAAAGGAGGCTCACTGACTTACAAGGGCAAGACCGAAGACGACTACTTCAAAACGGCTAAAGCAGTAAGTGAGATAGCATGGAAATATAAGGATAAAAAAGGATTAATTTTACCATACACTAAGGAAATTAAAGACGACTTAACGGAGGCTATAAACAAATATCACCCATTCATAGGGGGGCGACTAATAACACACTCAGACAACCCACAAGAGCGAGAGGAATGTTTCAATTCATTTGACGCATCAACCTCAAACGACATATTAGTTTCAACATACGCAAATCAAGGATACGACGGAAAAGATGTGGATTTCCTCATCATCGTTAAGTTGCCATTCAGTTCAATAGCAGATATACAAGTAAAGAAAAAGATGGATGCGAACCCTAAATGGTATAAATCAAAGGTGGCGACAGAATTAACTCAGATGTGTGGGAGAATCGTGAGGAGTAAGGAGAATGTAGGCCACACCTATATTATTGACCCTTCATTTAATTTTCATTATGCGAAGGGAATAAATAATCAACCACTAAACACCGAAATACCTATATATGTGGTTGAGAGTATTGAGAATAATAGGTGATTATTATGGATATTTTATTTTGGTTGAATGTGATTGTTCTTTTACAATTATTAATGATACTTAATATGGGGCGAAGACTCAGGAATATGGAAACATTTATGCCATGTATAGGTGAAACGAATGAAATTGTGAGTAGGTTTCACGATTTATTCAATAACATGGCTAATGTAATAAGTGTTGAGGATTTTGACAAGATGGTAAATCAAGAAGCACAAGTCAAGTCAAAACTAAGTGCATTTGAACATTGGGATAATCCTCAAAAGGAAAAGGGTGATTAATATGACATATGATGTAATAGTAGTAGGTGCAGGTCCATCAGGTTCGGCGGCGGCGTATTTTAATGCCAAGCAAGGTAAGCGAGTTCTATTATTAGATAAAGTTTCATTCCCAAGAGATAAGGTATGTGGGGATGGAATCACAGGAAAGGCATTAACTCTTTTAGGAGAGATGGGATTGGGAGATGAATTAAACACAATTAAAAATATTTCATCTTCAGGAGTTGTTATAGTCGCCCCAAATATGAAAAGCCTATCTATACCTATTCATGCGCCTGACGACCCATTAAGTGCATTTTCCATAGAGCGAGAGGTATTAGATAATTTAATTTTTGAGAAGGCTCAAGAGGCAGTTGGCAAGGCCGGAGGTAAAGTATCCTTTGAGGCAGTTAAAGAGCCGATAATAGATGGGGGTAAAGTTGTAGGAGTCAAGACTAAAGAACAAAGTTATTACGGTTCAGTCGTGATAGGTGCGGGCGGTTATAATTGCCCTATCTCAAGGTATGTTTTGGATTTGAACTCAGTTGTGCGGCAAGATAGAAACCATTATTCATCAGCAATAAGGGAGTATTGGGAGGGCATCTCAGGCAATAGTGGAGATTTTGAAATACATTTTATTGATGGCATTTTGCCCGGTTATTTTTGGATATTTCCAATATCGGAAACAAAAGTAAATATTGGAGTTGGGATGCTATTAGATGATATGGATAATCAATCTATAAAACTTAAGGAGATGCTATCCTATATCATTAATGAATCATACCTCAGTGATAGATTCAAAAATGCAACAAAAATAGAGAACTCACTAAAAGGGTGGCTTTTGCCTTTGGGGTCGCCAAGAGGTGCAAATTACCCTCCAAGAAAAAACTTTGCTGATGGGTGTATCTTGGTGGGGGATGCGGCAAGTTTAATTGACCCATTCACAGGTGAAGGTATTGGTAATGCCCTGATGTCGGGCAAATTAACTGCCAATTATACTCACATAAATGAGGAAACAGGTAGTGATTATCAACAACAATTATGGGCATTGATTGGAAGTGAATTGACTAATTCCCACAGACTTCAGCAGATGTTGAAACGAAAATGGCTTATTAATTGGTTCATCAGAAAGGCAACCAAAAAACCTAAATTACAAATGATTTTAACAGATATGCTACATAATAAAGACACACAAGGTAGTTTCAATTCCAAATGGTTTTTACTCAAATCATTATTATTTTAGATAAGGTTAAATAGGAATTATAATTATGTGTGTGTGTGGTAAGATGAGATTAGCATTATGTGGCAAAATGGCTTCGGGAAAAACGACAATAGCAGAATATTTAGAGGCCGAAGTTGGTTTTGAAAGGTTTAGTTTAGCGAAAGCAGTTAAGGAATATGCTAATTTTCTTTTTGATATTCCCGAAGGACATAAAGATAGATTAGCCTATCAAAAGGTAGGAGATGGTGGGAGAAAAAAACTTTATGAAAATATTTGGATTGATACTCTATTACAACAAGTTTCAAAGTCCAATCCCAAATTAGTAGTTGTGGATGATGTAAGGTATTTGAATGAAGTTAAGATTCTCAAAAGTGCAGGGTGGATAATCGTTAAAATTGAGATTGATGATACACTCCAAGTTGAAAGGTTAAAGGAAACCTATCCTTTGGATTGGGAAATCCATGCTAATGCAAGAAATCACCCCTCCGAATCTGAAGTGGATTATATCACCTCCGATATGGTTGATTTAGTAGTGAGGGCTACTAATGATAACAACCCTCTAAATGTAGTTCAAGATTTAGTTCTTACTGATTAATCAAAGTGATAGCCTTGACATTCCGCACCATAACCTTCAATCACTTCAGCACCAAACATACTCTTTCGTATGTTGAAGATTCGGCTCAAAACAATGCCTCCGATAGTAAGCATAAGTCCAATACCGAGAAGGTTCTTACCATCCATTATTGTTTCACTTTTGAATGAATCCGAACCTGATTGTGGTCCTTCAATATCAACAATTCCCATGAAGCCCATGCTTCCAAGAGATTCTTGAAACTTAAACCAATCAATATTTAGTTCATTCTTTAGAGTAGTTGAACCATCTTCTAATTTAACACTTTGGTTAGTTGCTGTATCCACTGATATAAGGTTTGCGTCTGCTTGAGGGTTAGAATCTTGCATAGCCCTCATTATAGTTTCCTGATTTGGGAATATTAGCACTCGGCATCTATTGTGCATTACATTTCGGTTTGTAGTAGTATCAACTTGGCTATGAGGATAAACAAGGAACTGAACTACTCGCTCATCCGTATCCCTACACTTAACAAACTCCCTGCAAATATCTGTGCTACTAAAATATTGCCTCCCTGTGTAAATCTTACCATCTTTCAATGGATGCCCATGAATAGTCCATTTTCTTTGGATTTCGTCAAATCCATTTTTTGCCTTATCCTCCGCACCCTTTTTCTCAGGCGATACTTCTATTCTGCTTCGCCCACCATATGAGGGTTCACCAAGTTGATAAACACCATCAACATCATAGACATAACACATCCACTCTTTTTGTTCATTAGTATTATCTGAATACCTCTTCATATCTTGTATGGCATTTTCTGAGAACTTATCCCACTCTTGTTGCCACTGACTCATAGGTTCAGTTTTACTCTTCTGATAGTTAAACCCATCGGTTTAATTTTTTTGAATAAGATTGCGGTGAGGGCAAGTTTGAGGGGAATCGGGAACTCACCCCCACCACACTATAAGTTTATTTTTTCAAGTAGTTAAACCTTCTTGATACCATCAAGCAAACGATTAAATACCTCACCGCACAAATTACATAATATCCCAACAACAATAGAGGGAACAACGGAGGAAAAAAATATGGAAAATAATAATGAAATAGAGGCGTTTTTAGCGGAGATTGAAACAGAACAACAAGCAAACAGGGGTGCGAGAACCTATGTAAATAGGGATACTCTCAAAGTTCCTATTAGTGAAGATAGCGGATACAGTGAAATGTTTGAAGGCTACATTCTTGAAGGATATACAGAAGGGATTGAAGGGCAGTATGGGGTTTCAACCGCAGTCCGAATTATCGCACCTTCCGATGGCCGAAGAATGACACTTTGGCTCACAGGATACGAGCAAGAACACCTAAAGAACTTCATCCAATCATCTTTAGACAACGACGGTTCATACCCATTTGAAATCAAGTTCCTTAGACACAAGGTTGATGGAAAGAACGGCAGACAATATAACCGATTCTCAGCAAAGTTGCTAAGTTCCGGCGAAGAAGTAGTCATTCCGCCTGTTCCTGAAGACCAATTAGAGGCACAAGATTGAGATAACTCTTTATCTAATTTATCAATCGGCCTGATTTCTTAGGGAATTAGGTCATTCTTATTCAAAGTATTAGGGTGCTGAACAGGATACCTCAGACATCCAAATCCCTTCATCGTAGGGGTGATATTAAATACCTCATAGGAGTAATGGATATTATGTTAGAAACAATTCCTGAAGAAATTAACGACTTTGTTTCAAAGACAGTAGTTAATTATGCAGATATTACTATCAGTATGAAAGAAATACATGATGGAAATGTTTTTGGTAATAATCAGCATGGCTCAGGATTCTGCATTAAATATGGAGTGAAGGCTATCAATCATAAAGAGGCAGGTTCAAACAAAATAATGTTGGAATTTACTATTTCTGATGGCGAGTATTCTGTTAAGTGTATAGCCCACAATGCTAATGAAAAATATCTTGAGGGGGCATTAGAGGATGAGGCAATTGCAGATATGATTAAAGTAATCGCATCAAGCCAAAAGGAGGGTAAAAGGGTTGAACTTCAAGGACATTACACTAATGTAGGAACAAAACGATTATTTCTTGTGCATTGTATTGAACTTGATGATGGATTTCAAGTTTCTCAAATGACTGTAAATCAATTTCAAGAGTTCAAGAGTCTGTGTTCAAAGTATGATACCGACCCACTAAGCCTTATGATGCGAGATGATACTCTTTGGGCTGAACTTTATGCTATGGATTATTTGAAGAAGGCCATTTTACTCTTCTGTTTATCACCCAAACGAAAGCAAGATATGATTCATGTAGGTATCGTTTCAAGTCATGGTGAAGGGAAAGACCATTTGATTGAGAGAGTTATCCAACCGCTTGTTCCTTGCCGAAGGGCAGGGTCGGGCAAGATGGCGACTATTCCCGGTCTTTTCGGGGCTATGAGTGGAGATGATTTGAATGCTATTGAGGTTGGATTGTTGCCTAAGATGAACCATGAAAGAGTCGCTATCAGTGAGTTTCAAACATGGGGTGATGAAACCTTTGGAGAGTTGATGAATATGATGGCGAATGGGCAAATTGAAATGCAAAAAGGCGCACTTGATGTTGAGAGGGAAACCACCCTGAATCTCTTGTTCTTGGGTAATCCACCTAATTATTATACTGAAGATATGGATAAAAGAGTTATGCTTGATGCTTTTGGTAAATACACATTTCAAATTATATCAAGACTCACACTTATTTTCACTCAACTATCCCTTTCTGACGGTAAAGCATCTCAAAGAATTAGGAATGCAATTATTTCCGCTATGGATGGGGATTTTCAAGATTCCGAGATTGCTGAACAGGTAGCCAAATGGCGAAAGTTTTTCCGAGAGTATTTGAGGTTTGTGAGTCATATGACACCTAAGTTGAGGCATTTCGCAGGTTCAATTAATGGCACATACGATGAGATAGAGCAGAAGCCTCATTTTAAGGATGCTTTTTGTATCCGAACTGCCACCGATAATAGAAAATATCAAGAGTTTGCTAATCTTGTAAGGGGCTTTGCTCGGCTGATGGGGGATGATACTATTGAGTTGGCTCACCTTATCAGTGCGGCTCAGATTTTTGAGTTATCATTAGAAACCTTGACGGAGAAGTTTCCTACGAAGGCGTGGGCAAATGGTGTTGATGAAAGGTTATTGGAATTGTATGATTGCATTATGGAAAAGTGTCCGGTAGGACATAATAAGAGGGAGATTCAGAAAGAGTGTAGTATTTCTAATGATGAACTGATTACCTTAACCAAACTCAAGGCATTAACAAGGTTTGATGATGGAACATATTTTGTGAATGCTGATTGGAAAAAGGAGTTGGAAATATGAGTGGAGAAACAAAGGCTGAGGCTCACACATGGGCATATTTGAGGGCATATTATTATCCCCGATTTGTGGAGGGTATCACTAAGTTATCATGGGATATTAGATTCCAAGTGTTATCTGAGATTCATGGTGCTTGGAGTCCTATACCTCCCGACCCTGTTTCTGCTATGATGGAGTATGTAGCCGAACATAGTTATTTCAAGTTCTTTGTTCATGGGATTGAGGTTCAACCTGATGGTTATTTTAGATTACATAAATTAATCTCAGCAAATCTCGGCAAGGTAGGGATATTTGATGATTAATTAACCAACACTATTAAATATCTGTTATAATTTATTAGTCTTATGGATGTTTTATCAGGTTCACTTTATGCAATAGCAATAGTTTCTGCATGGAGAGGCATTACGATTATGGAGGATGTAGTATTTAATCATAAAGAAAAGCCATTACCAAGTGCATTTTATTCAATGGCATTAGCGGGAGTCATACTTTTGTATAAGCATGAGGATGTTTCTAAACTATTCAAGCCCGCAACCTCTAAATAGGTGGGCATGGATTTACTACTATGCGAGAGGAAGTTCAGCAAAGAGCATTAGAGGCTATTAGCCGAATGATGAGGGATGGCATCGGCATAATGAGGGCGGCTCGGTTATCTCGGTCAAGCAGAAGAAGTGTAAGAAATTACATGAAGATGCAAGGAATCCGAAGTAAAATGGTGAGGGGTAATCTTAAAATTATGCCTAATATGACTCAAAGAATTAATTCATTTATTATGCACATGAATAATGGATATTCTGCTACGGCTTCAGCAAAGGCAGTTGGAACTACTGTAAGGACAATGGCTCGGAAAGAAGTGAATAATGTTCCAATTATTGTAAAGGAGGGTCTTTATTGGAGGTTAAATGTATTACCTATTTATCGGCAAAGCATAGTAGTATATGGTAGGATAATTGGGCTTGGAGATAACATTCAAGGTTCAGGCGCAGTTGGTGGGGGATTAGATGAGAATAGACCTGATGCTCAATCAAATCTTCAAGAAGATGATATAAAGTCGCCTGAAGCCGATACCGCTATTTGGTTTCAAGTGGACTTTGATGATTTCATTACTACATTAGATAGACAAAGAGTTGGTGCATATTATAGACCTTTGATAATGGATGCTTTGAGGCTACAACTTGAAACTCCTAATATTCCTGATGAAAGTTTGGCTCTTAATTTCTTGAATAATGATGATGTCCGACAACATTCAACCGCTAATAATAGGTTGGAGGATGGAGAGATAACAAGGTTGGAACAGATTATGAGCAGGTATAATGTCAGGCTACATACCCCTGCTAATTATGGTGTTGATGATAATATGATGCCAAGAGATGTGGAGTTTATTGCTCTTGATGAACTCGGTGAAGAGGTTTCATTTGGAGATTTCCAAATATTCATGCTACGGGGTGATGAACCTTCAATTTATCCTCAAGATGGAAACGGCAGACCTTACCCCGTTGAAATCAGATTAGACTACAATTTACAAGATGAATTAGAAGATAACTAAGCGAAAGGATTATATGTCTGAAAGCAGAAAACTCCACTATGGCTGAGTTTTCTCTCAAGGATACGCTGATTGGCGTAGGATTACTCTTCGGAGTTGGTGTTTTTCTAAAGGGATTCAAAGGCAAAAAAGAATCAAAGGTTGATTCTCAGGATTGGGGAGGCGACCCTGATGGGCAGTTAGCAAAGGCACTTGCGAAAGTGAGAGAGGATGCTAAGTTGCCTAAAGAACCTTTGAAGATTGAAAAATTGGATGCTGAATCTTTTGAAGCCGATGATGATATTATACTACGGCAACAAGCAATAGATACTATTGAAGCAAGAGTCGCTGACTATACCACCCATGAAGATGTAAGCCCGTATTGGGGTGGCGGAATAGT
>TARA_R110002110_G_scaffold27657_1_pt1 | contig 17974 bp, 12 predicted proteins | sample TARA_R110002110 | Tara Oceans TARA_R110002110 (sample SAMEA4397330) | marine metagenome | biome: Polar Biome; feature: [SRF] surface water layer (ENVO:00010504); material: water (ENVO:00002006), including particulate matter (ENVO:01000060) such as... | depth 5 m
GCCCATGCAAGAGTACCGCCTTGTCCGTCAAAGCCGTGCTGCTTGCCCTTTCCGTTACTGATAACGATGTCCGCGTCTTTCACCTTACGAATGGAGCAGCGTCGGATCTCTAAATCAACTAGGCCAGTCCAACTCTGGAAGGCCGCAGCAATCATATCTGCTTGAGCTTTTTTAGGCAGGCCAGTGACATAGCTCTCGAGGGCGTAGGTAAGCTGAGTTTTCGACCACCGAGCTCGCTGCTCTTGTACCATCTCCTGCATTTGCAGGTACTCTACATGTTCTTTCTTTTCTTTATCTAGCACGTCTGGGCATCCGCAACGAGGGCACCTCATTGCCCTCACTGTCTTGGGCCCGATCACGCCGTCTTGCTTAAGCCCAAACCACTTCTGGAAAGCCTTAGCCGCTGCTTTCAAGTCATCCGTGTCCAGGTTTTTCAGCAAGTACATGCCGATGTAACCAAAGAAGGACAAGTAGTTGATCGCAAACTTCAGCTGCTGAGGCGGAGCTATGTCACCCTGCTCGTCCGTGAGCATTTGAACTGCGGCCCTTTTTGCTTTGTAAACTGTGGTCATTTCGGCCTCCGGCCTATGTGGCTGTCGGAATTACAGACTGAACATTTATTGAAATGTTGGAGACTTCTGAATAGAACTGAACGGTGTTGGCTGTCACCATCTTTTCCGGCTGCTCCGGCACTATCAGGGAGTCTGCATCCCTTACATATTGTACTGAACCGTCCGGGTTGCGGATACGGCCAAAGAGATCTAAGTCCGTCACGCTGACGTCGTCTTGGATGAAGTTGTGCACAACATCTATGATTCTAGAACCGTCCAGCCTGCCGATAAACCCGGTCTCATTTATTACTGCAATTACCGCAGATTTAATTCCAGAAATATCTGGCTCAGCATCTCCTGCCGCCTTGTTAATCGTAAAGGATACTTGAACGAAGCAGGGAACTGGTGCTTTGACCAAGGCATCTGCCGCGTAGCTCCGGTGATCTCGGCTGGACACCAACGACTGAATGCCGGAGACGTGAGGAACTCCTGTAATGTCGTAAACATACGTTGCGGTGTCGCCTACAGTTAACCCCGACGTCGGGGTAGCCGTGTCTACAAATCTGATGGTGGTTGTTTGGAATGCAGAGTAGGCTCCTTCAGCTACCGTGGCAATGTCAGGAAGGAAACCGCTTCCGGTCAAATCGTTACCGCGACTGTCCAGTGCAATTTCAAATCCGGAATTTAAACCGGTGTCTGCTTCTCTGCGAATGAATTCAATCTCGTAAAAGCCGGGAAACACATCCTTACCCAGCGAGAACTGCCACGTGCTGGTATTAGTTCCTGCTCCAATTCCAACCAACATCGCAGAGATAGTTTGAGCCGACCGCTGCAACGGTTGTTGTCCTCTGATGTACCAGTCCATACGCCCGCCGTAACTGACAGGAAAGATTGTATGTTGATCCCGCAGCATCTCTGCGTCGCCGTAGCCCACAATCGCCTGGTTTGTGACAGACGCATAAGCCGTGTATTCGCGAAGCCATGCTTGCATATTCACGCGGTTTGACAGGGTCTTAGCTGCAATGCCTAGCTGCAGTTCGTTAATAAGCTCGGCGTTAGTTTCCGTATCCTGCCCGGCAGAAAACGATGACGTGGCATAGCTTGTAACGTAACTAGAGACAGCACGGCCCGGTATAATCAAGTCCCCGGCGTTCAACTTGTAACTGCTGCCCACTTCCGCGGCTTGCACTTCTACCGTGAACGCATAATTGCCGTTATTCAGTTTAACTAACAGGCGGTCGTTGCTGTTGGATACCTGAGCGGCCTCGGTTCTTGCTGTGAAAGTTGCTGTAGATTGAAAACTCAGCCCGTTTGATTCAAACAAAAGCCCAGAAGGGATAATGACAGACTGATTAGCTGACAATTCAATTGTGACAGGTCCTGTCGCAAAGGTTCCTTCTTTACGGGTAACGCCCCAGTTAGACAGTACCTCGCTAACTACATTGTCATCAGCCAGCGTAGGGTCAGCTTCAATCTGCTGCAAGCTGCGGGCAGATTGATACCTCTCCAGGTTGGTACGGATAGCTGTTTCTAAGATTGCATGGTAGTAGGCAAGTGTGTCCTTGAAAACGCCGCGACGCAGATCTAAATCAGGATTCAGCTCTTGCAGTTGCGTAGCAAGCCTGTCCAGCATCGCGTTTACGTCTGTGCTGTCCAGCTGCGTAAGATCGGTGATCTCAAAATCAGAAAATGATAAAGTCATTGCTGTGTCCTTAAATTGCTGCTGATACCCGCAACGGATAAATTACTTCCCGGGATTCGCCTGCAACGCTGAGTACCCGGATGTTTAAAAAAGCTGTGTCACCTGACAAGGAAGCACTAATCAACGTGGCACGCTGATACCTCTCATCGTCGGGGTCACTAAATGTGTCTTCGTTTCGCAAGTTGTTTCTAATGTCTACTTCGGCAGTGGCAAATACAGAAAACAATGATGCTGATGTCCTTACCAACCCTGCCCGAACTTTAGTAATAAAAAAGCAACCACGGCCAGGCTGGTAGTCAAGCGAGCCGGTTTCAGTTAGAAGTTCCAACAAAAATCGCTGAACTAATTTTTGTATGCCTGTAGTGATTGCACCCGATTGTCCCGGTTTGATTAAGGATGGGGAAAGCAATGCGTCGCCCGAAGCCTTAGCGTCATCAAACGCCAAGTAATCAATTGTGCGTCCTTGGTATTGCTGGACTGTGCCTGATAGCTGCGACATTATTCTTCTCCTGCGGATTCATTGCCTTGCTTGATAAGCAGCGTAAAGTACTCTAACGCCGCTCCCCTTAGTGCCCCGGACTCCCTGCCGTGGCCTTTTTCTCGAACGGCAAGGTGTGCTAGTGCTCGAGGCATTGTTTGGTGTCGAGCCCTGAAAGCCCGCTCAGCTTGTGCCGCGTATTCGATCATCAACAGGTTTACAATGGTATCTGAACTGTTGCCCGGCTCTTCATCACTGTAAGTATTTTTTAAGTTTTCCTCAGCTTCGTCCGTATTGAAAGCGTCATGCAGAGCTACTAGGCCAGCTTTAGATTGCAAGTCGCCATCCCACGCCCCCGTGGGGGGACGAACCCACGGCACTGCGTCGTTATCAGTACGCTTCAGGTATGACTCATTTTTTAACGTTTTAAAATGGTCTACTACTGCTTCCAAATTTGGATCTACGTTTTTTGTTTTTTGGGGCATTTGTTTACTCTAAATAAACGGAGACAAATCTTGCTCTTGGTCTAGTATCTGCTGTATTTTCACTTTGCGTTGACTGATGGACGCAGAGCTGCGGTTCAGTTTCTTAGCAATCTCCTGGTTAGACAGCTTCTTGTGGCCGTGCATTCCTAGTGAATACTCTAAGATTTTTTTATCCATCGAACTTAAGTCTTGGTAGACAACCTGTATCCACATGTTCTCGGCATCGTTATTGCCAGGCCTCTTGCTGGCAATGCCTCCCTGCATGGGGTCAATGGCGTGAGCTTGTCCGGTGCTCATGCCTGGCTGGTACTGTCGGACCTTTGTAAGCCTTGGAATAGAGATTCCTAACTTGTCTGACAGCTCGGCGTCAGTGGGCTCGCGGCCCAGCGTATCTTCTAACTCTTGCGAATAAGCTCGTAGCTTTTGGCTCTCCAGCAGCACACGTTCCGGAACCCGTATAACCTCTTGTTGCTTGCGGGCAGTTCGGCGAAGTGATTGCATCTGAGTTAGCATGTGACTTTGAAGCCTAGACCGCTTAGGATCATATTTTCTTGCAGCTTCCAATGCTGCAAGCCTGCCTTGGCTTGAAGTCAGCGGACTGTCGTCGCCGTACATCTTGATCCCCTTTTTAACAATAGGATCAACAGCCTTTAAGAAAGCCGCGTTGCCAGCAGGGGACTGATCTGCCTGCCACGCATCGTAAGCTGGTTGGTATTTTTCTTCTAGGTAATTGTCAAATTCGCCCATGCTTATTCTCCCACAGGGTTAACGTCTAACGTGCGAACTAAAGGTGCCCCGTAAAAACCTTCTTCAAAAAACGGAGGCGATTTTAGTGAAAACCGTTCGCCTTTTAAATCTTCCTCACTTGTGCGTAAATGTGTGAGCTCGAAGGTAGTAGTTGCACTAGCAGTTTCAGCGTTAATGGTGGTGACTACTCGGGAAACAAAACCTACGAGACTTATTGGCAGAACATCTGCCCCGCCTTGGCTTCCGACTGCGTCTTTTGCATTTATTATGATAGTGCTGCCTGGGCAAATATCGAACCTGAGCTTTCCTGTAATCCTACCGGAACGGTCTCGCAAAGCGTTGGCTACATATATTTGCTGTGCAAATTGCCGTAGAGAATCGTTCCAAGCTTCGACCTCGCCGTCTACATCTCGATTGAATGCCTCAGCCGCCTCACCTACCCCATCTGTGCTTGGCCCGTTCAGCATTTTTTCGATGTCTTTAGGATTTTCCGTCTCAGGGTCCGTAGAAACCCAATCTTCGCACCATTTTGGAGGGGACCTAAACAGCCACTGCCCGTAAGCGGCAGGATCTCCGTCCTCCAACTTTGCCGTGTATGAAGCACCACAACAAACTTTTCCGTCGCCTGCACCGGAAGGCAAAGTAGCGTTCGTAAATTTTGTCACGATTCCTACCCCGTACAGTGGGCGTGTCGACATGGTTGTCATGGCAAAGTCGACATATTCTCTCGGGTAAATTGTTTTGCATTTGGCTACGCTAGAAGTGAGAGCCGGCGTAAGCGGTACGATGTAAGCTTCATCCGCTAAAGGCACTACCCCCATGCCAAATTGAGGCAACAGCCCACCTATCAGCATGGACCACAAAGTAGTGCCGGCTAATGACTGGAAAACAGTGTTACCTATTTGGTTAATCGCATGTGCGTGTTGAGATTTGGCGGCGTCTAGGGGATACTTTGTGCCCGCGTTGGTAGTTCCTTTCCAGTCACCCTCAGCATCCAACACTCCAAGTGCCCTTAGATTTGTACTGGGCTTGTTAAGGCCCGCCTTCTCTCTACGGTCAGGAGGTGTGCCGTCGCAGAACACACCGTCGTCGCCAGCAACAGCGTTGTGCGTTTGAAGCGGGTGCTCGCACACCTCTTTTAACACTTTAATAATTCCTGTACTGAAGTCTTCACCGATGTCCGTGTTCAATTCTTCAGTAAACAAATTGCCGCCGTTTCCTGCCTTGTTGCCGCCCGCACCTGTAGCGAAGGCTGGAAACACTAGCGAGTTCGGAGCACCCGGAACCAGGTCCGCAGATCCTGCACTACTCGAAGCTAAGTCAAACAGTTTGTGCACAAAGTTTACAACCAGACTTACGCTGCCCTGGCTCCGCCGGTAGCTAGTCCCTGCGATGTAACCCGTGAATAGCAAATGCTCTCCCATTGGCCATTGCTCTCGTTCCCCTGCACCTCCTGCCGCCCCGTTAGGTGAGTAGTCGCCTATATTGCCGGTTAAAGTTATCCTTACTCGAGCCATCTGCTTGAGCTCTTGGATAACTGTATAAGCTGTTGAAAGTTCTTTAGTCCTGGCATTCCTACCCAACGGCACCAAAGCAGCAGCCGTGGGGATCGCGTTAACGCCGTTAGACATGGTGAATTGAACGCAGGGCAAAGTTACGCCTGCGTCGGGCAGCGTGAGTAACAGGTTGCCACCGGCATTCTTACCTTCAAATGAAGCTCGGGCAAACCTGTTAGTGCCGTGATTATTGCTGCTAGGCATTACTTAGCTCCCGAGTTCGATAAATTGAAGCTAATACTAGCCCACCGAGACGGTATGCAAACTCTGGATGATTTTTCCAGCAGTTTTTAAATGTCACGTAAGGCTCAATATCGGCAACTCCGAATAACTGCAAGAAAGTAGGCTCGCCTAGTGATCGCAGTGATTGATCTAAGTCGGGCAGCGTGCGAGTAGGGCGTAAGAAACCACGCACAGACCAACCGCCGTCTAACGTGCTTGTATTTACGCGAACACTATAACCTGTACCAGTCAAAGAGTACGGCTCGCTAAGTCCAGCCGTAAAACTTAGAACATGCTGGGTAGATGACGTCGGAGATGCCAGCCTGTCGATTACAAGGTTTACACCGTCAACCGTAACTCGGTAATCGTATCCGCTTACTCCAGTAGAGTCCGGAGAATTAGAATTGCCTACGACCGTTAGTATTTTCGACAAGTCTTTTTCTCCGTACTGCGTAACAGTCGGACTAAACGTGAGCGGCTGAGCTAACTGCAACTGGTAGCTGCTGTATGTGATTCGAGGATCTAGCTCTTCGACGTACTGCTGTAATTCCGTGGAACTAATCATACCCAGCAACTGTGCTGCCCTGTAGTTCAACATGGCACGGTCAGGTTTTGCACCGAAAAGGATATTCCGAATACTGCTCAAGTATGATGGGAAAATTACAGGGACGTACTCTGCAGGTATGAGCTCATCGCCAGGGATGCCACTAAAGTAACTATCCTTGCCTGCAAGGTTCAGTAGTAATGTTCTTCCGTAGTTGTACATGTCGTCCGCCGTTATGAAATGTCGTCAGGAAGAAGCGAAAGAGTTAGCTGAAACTGGATCATTCTGGTTTTAGGATCTGCGGCGTCGGCGGTAATACCGATAATAAAACCCGTGAAGGTTGTATCTCTACCTATTGTGACTTTAGCGGGTTCCTTTTGTACAGCAATTCGGTTTTTCGTGTACCAACTAAACAAAGCTTCAAACCCGTGTTGTTGTTGCTCCCCACCCTTCCCGCACGTGCCTCCGGCAAAACTTAATCCGTGCAGGGTGATGTCACCCATGCGATCGCCAAAGACGTAAAGGTAAACATCGTTACCAATAGTGTGCAAGAATTGAAAGTTTCCTGCCGCACTAACTCCCACTCGAGTAATGATAGACGAGACATCCCCAACTTGGAATGGATTGCTTCCGTCTACCTCAATAGCTCCCAAGGATATGCAGCCTTCGGCAACATTATCCTTTGTCTGGCTCACGCGGCCCGTGTTGCCTTGAAATATAATTGTCATATCTAGTTCCTAAACTGTACCTGCCGCACTTGTAAGACCTATTACGTCTGAAAGTATAGCTTCACCAGAGAAATCTCCGCGACACTGTAGGGTGCCCGTTACCCTCAACTCTTTGTCTTCGTCACTTTGCACTTCTTTTTCAAGCGATCTAGTTTCTACAGACTTAAGCCGTCTTTGTAAGTAGTCAGCCTGCTTTTCTGGATCTAGCCTAGACAGATCGACTTCATCTAAGTTCATAAAGTCAGTCCGTGCCATGCTTCTATCTAGCTGTTTACGATCTAAGCCGAGCTCTTTAGCTAACGCGTCTTTTTCTTTGACCGTTTCCGCGGCTGAGTACTTATCTTGCATTCGATCTAGTTTTTCAATAGCCGTAGCCCCGGCATCTAAGCCCAGTGCGGCTGTCCCTATTGTCTCTAGTTTTTGCAACTCTTCCGCAAGCATGCGTTTATTATCTTCACTAGATCCCAGCTCTAGGTCGATGTCCTGGCTCGAATTAAAACCTAACGCTTTGTGAATTATGCCTTCAGGTTTTGATAATTTTTCTTGTTTTTCCTTCTCTTGCAAAGCAACTTCTTTAAGCGTTCCAATAGCCTCAATCTTGCCTTCGTCAAAATCTCCTTCAATGTGTCGAGCTTTAAGCTTCTGAAGATCGCGTTGGTAACTCATAGCTTTTGTCAGTTCTTCCGGACTGATGCCGCTGTCGGCAGCAAACTTTGCAATCTCTTCTTGCGTTTCACTTAACGTACCTCGAGCCTTGGCCACGTCAGCTTGATTTTTATCTTCGCGAAGGACCAGTTTTTCCGTTCGGCTAAGGGTTCCCTGTTGCCTTTTGCGATCCGCCATTAACTTTTCAACGGTACTAAGCGTTGCTTCGTTTCCGTCAAACAACGTCAACTCTTTAGCACGCTTATTGTCTTTTCCGGTGACTGCGTCCTGGTATTCTTCTTTCGTCATTACACCTTTAAGTTCGCTACGGCCGTAAGCTCCTGCTGCCGTGGACACAGCTCGCATCTGTTTATCTATCGTAGCAATATCGGCCTCGTCAGCCCCCTGGAGCTTGACTAAGTTCCCGGCTAGGCTGTCAACGTTTTCTTGAGTTACGTCACCGCTCGTTTTTTCTAGCAAAGAATATGCTTTAACCTGTGCATCACTTAAGCCGCCACCTAGTGCCTCTTGTGCTTTCTCTTTTTGTTCGTCCGTTACACTTGTGACATTTTTATAATCATTTTGAGTTCCAGCCTGCATCCCAGCCGCCGCTTCCTTTATTCTGACGCGAACCGCATTTATCTTGTCTTGTACATCTGCTGCATCTTTAATCCCGCTTACTCCTGCTTGAAGTAGCTCAGCCGAGCCCAAGTCTCCCTTTTGCAAGCTATGTTTGTTAGCTAAAGACTGCAAGTCACTTAGAGCTTCTTGCATATCTCTTGCCGCGGCTTCGCCAACGCTACCGCCCTTAATAAGTGCTTCTGTGTCCATTAGGTACTCGTCAGCTGTAGCAGATAGCACCGACAAATTTTCAGCCACGGCTACAGTGTTGCCTTTGTCTATATCTATGTTGTTGATTTCGCGAGCTTTTTGCTGACTGCCTGCGGCTATCTTTTGGACAGCTTCCAGTTGTTTTTTAGGATCTCCGCTACTAATCAACTCCGCAACTTCTTTGCTAATACCCGCATTTTTCAAGTCAAGATCTGCAGCGTCTAGCAAGTTTTCGTCTTTGCTGATAACCCCGATAGCTTGTAGCCCTCGCTCTGCCCTTAACTGCATGCGTGATTCCTTAAACGCTTTAGCGTTTTCGTCCTCGTTAAACTCCGTACGATCAGGGTCAGCCTTACGACGTATCCTTACCATTCGTTTTTCTATGGCTTGGCCGGTTACGGTCGAGCCCTTATCTAGTTCTGTTAATTTACGACCACGCAGCACTGTTTCTTTTTCTTCGGCGGTTAGACCGCCTGCTTCAAGCTTTGAGTAATCCTTTGCAGCAGGGTCTGCGGACTTTTTTTCGGCTTCTAATTTGGCTTCTAATTCTTTCAGCCTGTCTTCTGCCTTTGATTGGTACTGTTCAAATACAGGTCTAGTATTTTCATTAAACTTATCATCTGCCATCACAGCTTCGCCAGTAGCTATAGCATTTCGCAACTGCTGCGGGTCGTTTCTAATTGCCTCAAACGCCGGTCCAAGCTGTTTGTGAAGCGTGCTGTCTATTAGAAGTTGCGGGGTAAAGCGGCTACGGGCAGCTGAGCTGTTCATTCCATCGAGGGCTTGTTTCATCTTCTCCTTGTCTACTACCCCATCTGTCAGCTCTGGCTTTGATGATGTAGTACCTGCAGCTTTATCAAGATTAGCTATGTCTTGCGAGGTCAGCTCGCCCGCCACATCTTCCAATTCTTTGTCGCTAACTTTGTAGTCATTCTTGATAAAGTCTCTTAAACCTGACCGATCGGTTCTAGCATCTATCTCAGATAACGCTTCACTAACTCGGCGATTATCTTCCAAGTTAAACGTACCACTTTCAGCATTAACCCCCAGACGGCGGCCTTCCGTTTGTGCGGTCTCGGCCGCTCCCATTAGATCAGCATTTACTTTGCTTAATTCTTTTTCAATGCTACGCCGCTCATCCGGCGGTGCTCCGACTAGCCGGCCCCGCAGGTCGTCGGACTTGTCTATAAGTTCTTTCACTTCCTGCATGCTTTCTGACAAGTCTCCAGCGTTTATATCTTCAGCTCCAAATATATCTCCTATCAACGTGTTAAGATCCGCGTCCTCCCCCATGTCTCCTTGCTTTTGCAGTGCAGTAAACAACCTTCGCATCCCTGTGCCTTTTTGTCCTAAGACAGACATTGCCTCGTTTTGCTTAGATAAAGCCTGCGACTGCGATTCGGCTGACCGCTGGGCGTTAGAAACTTGAGTGCCTTGCGTTTGCATTAAACCTAACGCGGAGAGCCCAGTACGCCGTTTTGCTACTGAATTATTCTGGCCAATGATGATACTAGCCATACTCTTGCTTTCACTCTCATTAAGCTCTAGTCCGGCTATGCCCGCAGCTTCCGCCTGTATTGCCTCTATCGCTACGCGTTCTCGCAACTTCTTGTCGGCAAAATCTTCTGGCGTTAAGTCAAACATGGCAGCGTTAGCCGCACGAGAAATGCTTAAAGCAGCACTCCCTTTGCTAGATGCATCGACCCCCTCAAAAGCTGAAAGCTTCATCGTAGCATTAGCCGCGGACTTGTTTGCTTCCCTTTCAAATTCAAAAAACTGCTGACGAACTGCTCCTTTCTGCAAATCTTGATCTCCCGCCAACGCTTCACGATTGGCAAAGGTTTGTCCAAGGAACAGGTTAAAGTCGCTGACGTCGACACCGCCAGCACCGCCTTCGCTAATTAGTTTGCGAAATTCGTTCTCCCTCGTAGGTGTTCTACGCCGGTTGTTACTGTTGTCAGTGTAAAACTCGTCGCCCTGTCGCACCGCTGTCATCGCATTGCGTAAAGTTTTGCCAGGTCCTTCTTCGGGAATGCTGCCTGTGTCTTCTAGCCTGCTTATAGCTCCAAGAGTGTTAGCCATCTCCGAGCTCATGCTGCGATTAAACAAACTTTGAGAAGCCGCCTCTGCCTCGGTGCGACTTAAAGCACCGAAACCGCGAGCACCGCCAACCTGCTGAAACCCTTGTCCGGTAGTGACACCGTAGCCCATTGAAGTAGCTGCAAAGTGCTCTCCCCCGTAACCTATCATTTTGTTAATGTCGGCCGAGCTGTGTTGCTGCATAGCCGTCATTTGGTCAATACTTTTGCCCGAGGCTTGCGACAAAGCCTGCATGTCACGCACCATAGTGTTAAGTCGAGTTGCGTCGAACTGCTGCATCTTATTGCTAGTCAGTGCCTCCAGTGCTCCGATAAGCTCAGGGATAGGGGCATTGGGATTTCCGTTTTCGCCAAACACTTCGCGTATCGCAGATAGCGATTTGACATAGTCTTGAAGTTGACCCGATATTCTGTCAGTGTCGGCTTCAGTAATTCGATCAGATACCGTCGAGCTGGTATCTCTCAGCGTTGCTAGGTCTTTATTTGAAAGCTTCTCCAGATTACCGCTGTCGTAGCTGCCTAATGCACCTAAGGCTCCGTCAACGGCTACATCGCCGCCCTCGTTTTGAATATCCCGAATTGCACCGATAGTTCGATCTCGAAGGTTGCCTTTTGGTCCGGCTAAACCTTCCGCGGACATCCGGCTGTACACCTCGCCCATCTCGCCAGCTCGCAAGCCTTGCATTTTTACGATGTTATCTTGGTTGAACATAGATTCAAACAAGCCTTCGATCATTTGTTTATTTGAGTCTCCTGAGAATCCCAGCTTACCGGTCGACGGATCCATGTTGTAACGGTTAGCGTTTGTTACTTGAGCTGCCATTTTTTGCACACTGCCGGCTTCCCCCGCCATTGTGTCCATCAGCCCAGGAACGAATAGATCTAAAAGTGGAGCTTGCTCGGCCATAGTTTGTGCAAACTCTCGAGCAGCTCTAGTCTGCTCTCGGTCCATAGGCACGCCGGCAAGAGCGGCACCGCCGCGAATGCTGCGAAAGATGCCTTCAGTATCTTGCCCGGCTACGCCTTGTAAAACTTCGCCTTGCATTTGATAAAATTGGTTCTGTCTTTGAGCCTGCATGTAAGAAGCATTGCCCAGCGGTAACATGCCTTGCGATTGCATCATGGGCGTAAGCAACAGGTTGCCCGCCAAGTTCGCAATACCGCTGCCAGGCCCTTGATAGTTCAAGCTAGACATAGGAGAAGTATCGACCATAGGGGTGCCGGCGATTGGCGAACCCATTTCGCGAGACATAGCCTGCAACGTCGACGCACCTCCGACCATGGGGCCCATCGTACCCAGTCCCGGTATGAATTGACCTGCACCTGCTTGCTGCATCATGTGCAGTTGTGAGTATGGATTCATTTTAGCGTCCTTGCTGTTTTTTTCGTTTATCGCGTATGTCTTTTACACGTTCTTCAAATGCCTGCTCAGGCAGTTCCGTTTTCTTGCGTTCCGCCTCTTCTTTCTCAGTTTGATTGGTCAGGTAATCCGTAAGCTCTTCGTTCCAAGCTTGCACGGCTTCGGAATCTCGCAAAGAGAACCCTGCAGCCTTTTTCCAAATTTCATCGTACGCATCTGTCTCCGCTGTCTGTCTATCTTCTTTTGAGCGTCGACCGGTCCAAGGCCGCATCTCATCCTCAAGATCTTGGAAAACGGCTTTTGCTTCTTTCTGTACTTTTGTAAAATTGTCACTGCCTAAACGGCCGTGCGAGACCAAGGCAAGTTGGAACTGAAAAGCGTAGTCTAGTGACTTTGAATAGTCTTCACTTTCCATAGCTCTTAACAAGTATCGCCACCGTTGCCACCAAGAACCGTCGTGGATATCTGCTTTAGAGTAATCTACGACGCCCCGGGCGGCCGAGCGAAGAGTTAAGACAGCTGCCCGGTCTCCTTCCAAAAATCCGAGTCATCTACTCTAGCCTCCAACTTGGCTGCCAGCCTATTAAACTTTTGACATTCAAACGAAACTACACGCATCAATTGCTCGGTTGCCAGCACGGTATCTATGACGTACTTTTGCACCTGCAAAGGTAAGTTGTCATTTTCTACGTAAACTTTCTTTTCTTTTAAGAAATCTTCCCAGTACTCGCTGGCCGTATTGTTTGATTGCTCATCTAGGCCATCAGGCAATTGATGGTGCAGCGGTACGGCCTTGCCTTTGACTGACAAAAGCTGAAGATGCACCCGTAAGCGATTTATGTATTCGTAATAGTCCGAAGCTGTTGAAATTTCACCAGCCTTCTGGGCTTCATACGCAGCCGAATATAGTTTGTCAATTTCTTTTATTGTTAAAGTGCGGAACGTCACCTTCAGCTGTCCAGCAAAAAGTGACATTGTTTTTTTAAAGGGCTTCATCCCAAGAACCGACTGCAAGAACGACACCTTCTCTGCAGAGCTGGGATCCGCAATAACTGATTCCTCTTGGTCCCACCCGCAATGAGCACAAATAGGCCGAAGGGTGCTGTTGTCATTGCCAGCCTGCTCTTCCGGCTCCCGCTCTTCCGGCTCATCTTCCTCCGCAAGCGGAAGCTCTAAAGCAGACTTGGCTTCCGGTAATTCAGGCAAGTCACGATCTGACTTATCCGGCCCAAAGGAGATAGACCGAACCGAAGCCGTTTCGATCTCTGCTGGTCGTACCTCTTCTACTTCAGCTGCACCGGAAAATTCAACAACGGCATCTGGCTCATCCTCAGGCTTAGGCAAAGTGTGCCCCATTTCTGTAAGCACCGCTTCCACCGTTATGCCCTTTGACTTGGCTATGCCGGTCAATACTTCCAGCTCAGCTGCTGTCATGCGACTAGGATCAATCATAACATTCCTTATAGTTTGTATTCGTCTGATGGTTTAACTTTGTCCCACGCGGAGAAACGAGGCTCTTCGTAATCGTCTTTACCGTCTTCTCGGCTTTTAGCAAAGCCGCCGGAATCAAAAAGCAAGTACGTTTCTTCGCCGTTTTTATATCGTAACAGGGTGTCGTTATCCTTCCAATTAACTCGACCTGGCCACGGGTAAAGCTCCTTACTCTGATAAGTTACAGAGTTTTCCTCCCACGGATTACTGTTACCGGCAGCTAGGCCAGAACGTTGGAGCTGCTGGTAACGGGTTTCTAGCATAAAAAATTTATCTTGCGAGTAACCGTAAGCTGTGCCTTCGTCTGATTTGTCTCGGAAAGAAAACCCGAGCTCGTCTTCAAGCAGCTTGTCATTGCCGGGGTAGTTTTTTAGCCACCAGCGTTCAGGGAAGGTCTGGTTGAAGCTGTCTTTTCCTAGGTCTTGCAGCTTCTCGCCATATTGGGTGAAGTTAAAGAACCAGAATTCAACATCTTCGGGGAAACCGCCTTTAGAGCTATCCCCGAGACCTTTAATCGCCTCCTCGCAGGCCATCCGGCCCAGCACGTAGCACCCGCCTTTGCCGATCATATCTTTCTCGGCACCAAGAAAACCTTCTTGTGCGATGAGGTCGCCATTGCAAAGTACGGGACCATTTATTGCTGAAAAATTAGGACCAAAGTAATGGTAATCATCAATCAGTTCCGCGGGATTGTCTCGCCCTACCGCACCGTGCCAGATGCCTACCGCAGTTTTAGCAAAGAAATTAAAACTGTTACCGTAAGCAGTCATGTCGCCTTCGCCGTTATCTAAATCAAATATCAAAGAACCGAAACCCGATGACTTGCCTTGCTGAGATAACCCTGTCCGTACATAGACTTCTTGGGACATCATGTTTACGCTGCCCCCTTTGCTCAGCAAGGTGATGCCGGATCCGTAAACGTCCTCTCCTGTTTTTTCTTTGTAAAGCTGAGCAGCCCCCGGCCTAGTAGCCTCAAGTAGTATGTTACCTGACAGCGTATGCAGGTTATTTTCTGCCTTAATACGTACGTCCTTGTCGCTAGAAGATATGTCTATGCTATCTTTTGTACGGATGATAGCTTCTTTAGCTAAGGTCACTACGCGACTGCCAGACATAAGCATGACATCTCCGCCAGCTTCTAGCCTTATTTGGCCGCCTGACATTAGTATTTGCGAACCGTAGCCGTCCCCAATAACTACGCTGCCGTCATCCGTTAAAGACCAAAAAGATGCCGTGTTGTAATAAGAAACTTCACCGTAACTTTCACTGATATTGAGCTTCGTATTTGAACTCACTTCCACGTACGACTCGTCAAACCTCCCCACATAGAAATCAACCTGCGACAAGAAACGACCTTCGTTTTCCTGCGGGTACCTGTAATCTTTCTTGTGGTAATAGAATGGGTGAGTAGATTTCCAGTTGTAGTGATGGGCCATCATGTCCATGATCCCGGCAGGACGCATGAGGTTACTCAACTCCTCTACGTCGTCCTCGTTCCAGTCTTTAACTTTGTGCTCGTCGCCTTTGCCAAACAATCCACTAAATTTGTAATCGTTTTCTTCAGTCAAATCATCGCCCAAGGCGTCAGCGTTGTCACGCAAACGGCGAGGGTTGGGAATTAATGGATACTTAGCAAACGTAACCGACTTAGCAGAGCGTACTGAGTAGCCGCCGTCTAACGCCAGGAACTCATTAAATAGTCCGGTGTCGTCATCTGTATCAGTCATTAACCTCTTGCCAAGTTCTGACGCAGGCTTCATTAGCGTGCGGTTCCAGCCTTGGCCAAGGTAGCCTGAGTAATCTGTTAGGCGGTAGACAGGGGTTTGTGAGAAGTCTTCTAAATCTTCTTCGGCGAAAGGTACGTCACGCTCGAGCTGTACTTTCTTCTTGTCGTTATTTTTAGAGAACTTCTCGCCCTGCCTGTACATGCCCGTGGCTTCCCACGGAAAAGTGCAATGACCGATTAGTGAAAAGTTCTCGCCCTCGTCGTAAATCTGCAGGGCGATCTCGCAGTACGACATCAGGCTCAGCGACAACCCTGTAAGCTTGGTGTAGTTGTCAAAGTAATTCAGCCATAAACCGCAAGCCTCATTAACTCTAAGGTAAGCCTGGAAAGAGTCTATTAAGATACCGATACCGGTCTCGCTAAGTCTGGAAAATTCACCAGACGTACTGTCCATTGGTCTTCCGCCGCTCATTGGGACCCAGCCCATTCCATCTTTTACGGCTTTAGGAATGTTCCTAATTGACTCTACCTTCTTTACACCGGAGTTACCTCCTTGCTGCACGTGGTCAGAGATGTTCAGCTTATCTGCCGTAGTTACCGAAGGGATTATTCCAATAATGTAAGCCAGCTTACCTTCTGAAGGTTGCCAAATAATCACTTGAGAATTGACAGGTATGGTTTCTCCTGCCCGTACGCCTATCGGATTTGTCGTCTGCTGGGTTAGGGCTGCGGCTACAACCGGTGTCGCACGTCCGCTAACTTGCACCTTGTAGCAGTGAACATAAGGCAGAGCTACAATCACACGACCACTTAACAGAGGAGCTTCACCAGTAAGGGAGCTCAACTCATCAACAGCTGTATTGTTAGTGTCGGAAGCTTGGTCGCCCGTAACCTCTTGGAGGTTGACAGGCAGCGACTCTAGTTTGTTATTAACTAGGTGCTGGGCTAGTTGGGAAGAAGGCGTCGAGCCCGGCCCTCCCGATTTATAAACCGCGGGTTTTATGTAATTTGCCGACATATATCTCACCTAACGGTGCGTTTGGAGCTCGTGGCTCAAAAAAAAGCTGGCCCAGCCAAGACAACCTGCATGACTGGGCCAGCTTCAAATCTTAAATCTGGAATTTAACTTACCAGATTTACGTTTTTATTAACTACCGCACTCGAGGTTAGCAAACATCATTGTCAAATTTTCATTAACAATCATATCTTGCGATCCTACTTGAATACCCACGTTAGTCAGAACAGCAGCCTCCGCTGTGTAAGTAACTTCAAGCGGGCTTTTGTCGCAACCGGCCGTCAGAGTAAACGTTAAGTCCTCCGGAGAGCAAACGTTACCCATTTTTGTGTAGAAGGCACACAAAGCTGAGCCTTGTGGTCCCACTACGCGGCCTAAACTTAATTGGCCTTGGGTTCGCCCGCCGACGTAGAAAACAGGAACCGTTCCTGCATCGGTGCCGTCTGTCGCAGCCACGCTATAGATGCGTGAAATTGCTTGAGCGAACGAAGCCTGGAAATTTGAAACAATTCCTAGCTTAGTGGCCGCGTCGCCTGCAACGCTTAAAACTGCCGTATCGGAAGCAAACGAGCCACCGTGAGAGGTCTTTTGTCGTTCGTAAATAGCTGCCATGTGAATCACTCCTTGATTCTAGTTAAAGTTGCAATGCCTATTGCAACGGTTAGTCAAATTGAAAAATGCAACAAGGGGCACAAGGCCCCCCGTCACAGGCAAGCATTAAACTACAAGGTGAAGTTCAATGTTATTCAGTGCGTAAGGCACTTCAAGCGAGATGAACGCAACGTAGCGATCTTTAAACACTTCCGAAACGAAGAACCGATCAACAGTCGCACTAATTAATTGACCGCCCAAGGCGACGGTCGTTCGCTCGATTACCAGGGTGTTGATCAGCTTATTCAATCCGCCGCTGATTACAGCCTGCATCGTTGGGGTCACGTTGGTGATGCCAATGAATGGCTCGAAGTAATCTTTGAAGCGGTACGCAATGCTATCGACATTACGAGTAAGCATCTCTTCGCGATCGTTGATGTTCTCGTAATCGCCAGTCGTAACTGCGTGGCGATTGTAGATTTCACCATCAAGAGCCTGCTGCACAATCCAGACGCCTGCGACTGCCATTGAATCCAGCTGCGGCTTGTTGAACTTGTCGTTCGTACGCTGCGTGCTGCTAAATCCGGCAACCTCTACGTTGGTCAATCCTTGCTGAGGCAAGACACCTGAAGCAAGACCCGCAAGGGCTGCGTTCAAGTGGTAACCTTCTTGAAGCGTACCGGACGATTCAATTTGGTCAGGCCATGTAGCACGGATACGACGATCGTTGAAAGCTCCTGCGGTCTTTGCAACTTCCAAGGCTTCCTCGGTAGCACTCAGGTTACGCCAAACTTCAATCTTGGCAGGAACCGACTGAGGTGCACCAGGGCCAGTCTTAACACGCAGCTGGTTCTCTGACTGAACTGCATCAACAACGAATTCGCTGTAAGTGAAGTTGCCAAAACCATCTCCGGCGTAAAGGGCACGGACAATGTCGCCAGCACGGACACCGTTTGCGGTGAACGCAGAGTTAGCTGCAGGTACGCGAACGATCGTGTACTGAGTTCCGCTAGTGCTGGAATCATCCTCGAACACAGCCAGAGCCGGGGCACCGTCAGTGGTAGTTGCTACAAGGTGGTTAGGGACGATCGAGCCAGCAGACACGATTGGAATCTCAGGAATACCCGAAAGGTTGAACCATGCGACTCGCCACAAACCTTCGCTTGCGGAAGACTGTGAGTTGACATGAGCTTGGTACAAACC
>TARA_R110002110_G_scaffold182384_1_pt1 | contig 17968 bp, 12 predicted proteins | sample TARA_R110002110 | Tara Oceans TARA_R110002110 (sample SAMEA4397330) | marine metagenome | biome: Polar Biome; feature: [SRF] surface water layer (ENVO:00010504); material: water (ENVO:00002006), including particulate matter (ENVO:01000060) such as... | depth 5 m
CCGAATCCGGGTCCACCGAAGCCGGCGAAGCCGCGGCAGAAGAAGCCGATAGCGATGCAATGTCCTCTTTAGAAAATCCCAAAACCCCCCAAAAAGAAAACGTCGATTATATTAATTCTTTAGTCGACGCTATATCTGAAAAGCTTACTGTTGACATGGGCGCCGACTTATCTGGTTGGGCCGGCCGTTCATCGGCAGACAAAAAGTATGAAATTGAAAAAGAATTAGCACACCGTCGTAGCACAGATGTGCAAGAAGAATTAGAAGATTTGAAAAAAGCTCAAGAAGAATTGGTTTTCGAAAATAACCAAGTCACTGAGCAAAACAACCAATATAAGCAAGCATTCCAAGAGTTAAAGGAGAATTTACACGAAGTAAATCTTTCTAATGCTCGCTTGCTTTATACGAACCGAGTATTGAAAAATACCTCCTTAAATGAGCGGCAAAAAAATAAAATTGCCGAAGCGCTCCAGGGCGCCGGTTCAGTTACGGAAGCAAGAACGATATATGAAACGCTTCAAAACGCAGTGGAGTCCACTCCCAAGAGTGTACCACAATCACTGAGTGAAGTTATTAGTAGGCGTTCTTCTGTTATCCGTGCGACTCGTCAAGAGTCACCTTCATCCGATCCGTTTACGGATAGAATGAAGAAACTAGCTGGAATAAATTAACACATAATTTAAGGAGGTAATTTTAAAATGGCTGGAATAATTGATAGGTTAACCGAAGGAGTAGTTAACCGTGATATGCAGGCTGAAGGGTCTGCATTACTTAACAAGTGGGAGAGAACCGGTCTCTTAGAGGGACTGGAAAATTCTCGCAAGCGTCAAACTATGGCGCGTTTGCTTGAAAACCAAGCAAAGGAGCTTCTCCGCGAGCAAAGCTCCATGAGCGCGGGTGATGTCGAAGGCTTTGCGGCCGTCGCGTTCCCCATCGTTCGTCGTGTGTTCGCAGGGCTGATCGCAAACGATCTCGTTTCCGTTCAGCCGATGAGTCTACCAAGTGGTCTCATCTTCTTCCTGGATTTCGTATATTCGCCCGACTTGGGTGATACGTCTCCGGGCAGCGCGAGATTTGGCAACACTTCAAACAAGTCAATCTACGGTACTAACCAAGTTGGTGCCCAGATTACTGGTGGTGTTGATCTTGTCGATAGCAATAAAGCGGATCTTAGCGGTCCGCGTACGAGTGGTCGCGGTTATGCATATGCATCCCCGACTGGTTCCATCAACATCGCTGCCGGCTCTTCTGGTGCATCAGTTGTGGATCAATTCCGCATCGGCGGTGGCAACAGTGTAACGTATGCTACCAACGCTCAGTTGAAGAAGATTGAATACGATGTTGACCTTATCTCCATGTCTGGTAGCTCTACTTCTCGTAATGTTCTCATTATCGAAGTGGTCAAGTCTGCCATCAAGGACGGCGGAACAAACAGCACTAGTGCAGATTTCAACAACCTTTCTGCATTCGAAGTTAGCGCTTCGTCATTCAATACGGCTCTAACTGGGCTGAGTTCGGATACCGCTATGACGCAGGTTCGTCGTTTGACGCAGTTCGTCAGTGCTAGCGACTCTACTCTCGGCGTGGATGTAATCCGTGTTGTCGGTGTTTGTCTCTCATCTAGTATGGGCGCCGCAGGTAGTGGTTCTGTTGGTGCTGTTCTTGGTATGCAATTCCCGATTCGGGACGATCTTACTAACGCTAGCTCCCTGGGTGCGGTTGTTGGTCAGGTCGAGTGGGCCCTTGAAGGTACCACGAAGATCCCAGAGATCGACATCAAGGTCGACAGCATTGCTGTTACCGCGCAAACCAAGAAGCTCAAGGCTAAGTGGACTCCGGAGTTAGGTCAAGACCTTAACGCCTACCACAACCTTGATGCGGAGGTAGAACTTACGAGCATCCTTTCTGAGCAAATTGCTCTTGAAATTGATCGTGAGATTCTTGCGGACCTTGTCAATGGTGCGAAGGCTGCAACATACTATTGGGCTCGTTCCCCTGGTATGTTCTTGGACCGCGTTTCCGGCGCTGAGGTTGGCGCTAGCTCTGCTGCTCCCGACTTCACCGGTACAGTGTCCGAGTGGTATGAAACCCTGGTCGAGACCATCAATGATGTGTCCGCTCAGATTCACCGCAAGACCCTGCGTGGTGGCGCTAACTTCATCGTGGTTTCACCTGAAGTTGCCAACATTCTTGAGTTCACTGCTGGTTACCGTGCTTCCGTCACTGCTGACGATGAGACCGGAACCGTTGGTGCAGTCAAGGTTGGTTCGCTGAGTAAGAAGTTCGACGTTATCGTTGATCCTTACTTCCTGCGTAATGTGGTCCTTATCGGACGTCGCGGCTCTTCTTTCCTTGAAAGCGGATATGTGTACGCACCGTATGTGCCACTGCAGACCACACCTACCATCTTCGGACCCGAAGACTTCGTGCCCAGAAAGGGCGTGATGACTCGTTATGCCAAGAAGATGGTTCGCCCCGATATGTACGGCTTAGTCGTCGTTCGCGGTATGCTTGGTGAGTCAGGCGCTACATCCTAATACATAAACATTTGACATGTAATAGGTAAAAAGCACGAATAAACGTGATACAGAAAGCCCCCATCTCGAAAGAGATGGGGGTCTTCTTTATGTGTTAAACTAATTATGAGTGAGGTATTAATTTACTTCATTCCAAGTTATCGGGTAGGCTTAGATCTACCTTTGCGTGCTGCTGAAATAAACCAGCACCAGAACACGATTATAAAGGGAGGGTTTTTAACTATGGGAACAAAAAGAATAGGACTTGCAAGGGTTACAAGTCTAATTGAAAATTTAAAGAGAGATCTGGATATGGGCAATACCGCACTTAGCGGAATGAGCCAAAAGGTTGTCAGCAAGACAGCAAGTTATTCACTCACAGCGGCTATGAGTGGTGAAGTTCATATCCCAAGCGGCGCCGCTATTACAGCTACATTGCCGTCTTTGACCTCGGGTTTACGATTCACGATAATCTCGGGTGATGATAACGAGCACGTTATTGCTGGAGGCGCTAGCAAAATTTATTACTCCGGCTGGTTCGGCGCCGACGCCGCTAGTGCAACCATCGATCACCACGACGAAGTTTCGACACTTACGTTGAACAGCGGTGGAATCAATGATAGGATTGATATTTACTGCGACGGTACTAATTGGTATGTACATGGTGTCACTAGATTCACCATGGACGCCAGTGCATAAGTTGATTGTTTAAAATATATCTTTTATGTTTTGCCCCCTCTTCTGAGGGGGTTTTTTTCTTCTTAATATATAAACATTTGATGTATGCTGTACTAAAAGACCGCCTAAACGTGGTACTGGCCGCCAATTTTTGAAACACCAGGGAGTCTTCTTTACTATGGAAACTATTTACTACAGATAGGGGGGACTCTATCTAAATTTTTCAAATAGTTTAAGGAGGGTTTATACTATGGGAAATAGAGTAGGCTTGGCTAGAACCCAAGCTTTGTTAGAAAACTTAAAAAGAGAGTTGTCACTTCAAGGGGCGACTCTTGAGGGAGTTGTACGAAAGGTAAAATCGGTAACTTCGGCGACGACGTTGACCAATTCGGATTCCGGAGCAATTGTTGACATGTCCGGCGGAGCGTACGCAATTAAATTGCCACAATCTCCGGAGACTGGGTGTACATTTACGTTCACTCATGCTACTGCAATTAGTGGAGCGCGCACTATCGATGCGTACGCCGATAACCACTACTTCAAAGGGTTGTTTAAGGATCACGAAACTGCGTCACCAGCACATGTAACGTTCAACGGAAGCTCACACGATAGAATAAATATCGCCGCGGCAACCGCGAATCACCACTTAGTTACAGTCACTTATGTTGGCTCTAACCTCTGGTTGATTACGGATTCATGGTCACACGATATCTCTGATATCACTGTTGGCACCGATTCGGGTAATTCCTAAAAAATAATTAAAATATATCTTTATGTTTTACCCCCTCTTCTGAGGGGGTTTTTTTTGGAGGTTAAAGTTCAAAAACCTCGATCTGCCAATTTTTTTTCGCCCACAATTTTTGAGATTTTCGTTTTTGCCATTTTGAAACTACTTATTCTAAAGGAGAACTACTATGAACCCTCGTAGAAGATTACAACGTAAAATTGCAGCCCGTGAGCGCGCCAGTGCGCACACTCACCACCCCGGACACGATCATCATGATCATGCGCCCGAACACATTGCGCCAGAACCTCACGTTGCACCAATAACACAAGAATTGGTACAAAAGGTGACAAAAGAGATCGCCGTCGAATCAACAATAGCTAAAACAGCAACAGCGACCACGACTAAGAAAAGAAGCACACGAAAAACGACCACAACTAAGAAAAAGTAATGAATTTTTCTGTTAATTAAAACGAAGCCTAACATATGATTGGGCTTTGCATTTTAGAAACTACTTATTTAGTAGGAGGAATCGTGTGTGCCAAGGAACCTTAATCCAAGATCAGAGACCAGTGCAATAATACTAACATCAACCGGAAGTGCGGCACTTGTAGCCGCTGCATGCCCATTTGGTGTGTACACCGGCTCTGCTGACTTTTTAAGCGGTGCCTCCGCACAAGTTGCATATGTGTATAAGAAGCTCGGCGGAGATGTCTTAGATATCGAATTAACACCGGCAAACGTCTATTCTGCCTACGAAGAGGCAGTTCTAGAATACTCATATATCATTAACCTCCATCAGAGCAAGAACGTTCTTTCAGATGTATTGGGAGATGCAACCGGTACATTTAACCACTTAGGGGAAAGACTTTCTGGACCTGAGAGCGGCAGCTTGAGATATCCCAGATTTCAATTTCAATATTCGCGTCGAATTGGCGACGGGATGGCCGCAGCCGGCGGCTTTGGGGGAACGATCCCTGAATATTCAGCATCCTTCACCCCGCGAAACAACACACAAGATTATGATTTACAAGACATTATAAAAAGCGCCTCCGCTTCCGGAGTGGACGATGCGGGTACCCCCGTGTCTTATTCTGGATCGGTCGGATCCAAGAGAGTTATTGTAACTAAGGTATTCTTCCGGTCTCCCCGCGCCATGTGGCGATTTTATGGTTATTATGGCGGAGTGGGGGTCGTTGGAAATTATTCTACTTATGGACAGTTTGCGGATGACTCAACCTTTGAAATTATTCCCACTTGGCAAAACAAAATGCAAGCCATTATGTACGAAGACTCAATTTACACAAGAACTTCTCATTACGCATACGAACTAATAAACAACAAACTCAGACTTTATCCAAATCCGAGCTATTGGGACAACACTTTAGCTAAAATATGGGTTAGGTTTTATATTGATGGAAACGCTTGGGATGAGGATGATAATTACGAAACAGGAGTAAAGGGTATCAATAATATGAATACGATTCCCTTTGGAAACCTTCCATATATTAATATCAACTCTATTGGAAAACAATGGATTCGAAAATATTGTCTTGCATTATGTAAAGAAATATTAGGGCACATTAGAGGTAAATTTGCCAATGTGCCAATTCCAGGGCAAAGTATTACACTAAACCATTCTGAATTATTATCCCAAGCCAAAGAAGAACAGACTGCTTTGCGGGATAAACTAGTAGAAATGCTCAAAGAGATGGAATACACCGCCCTCGCTAAACAGGATAGTGAAAAAGCAGAATCTGCAGCGACAACGCTAAAAGGCTCGCCTCTTCCGATATTTGTGGGGTAATGAATTATGGCCAATGACTGGAGTAGACCAAAAAATCCACCACCGCCGCTTTTCTTTGGAGAGAAAGAGCGCGATCTTGTAAAACAAGTAAACGACGAATTGATAGAAAAAGTTATAGGACAACAGATTCTTTATTATCCTATTGATGTAAAAAACACCGATTTTCATTCTCTATATGGGGAAGCAATCAAAAAGACGTTCCTGCCCCCCGTTCGTATATACGCCCTGGTAGAGTGGACCGACTATTCAACGGAATATATGGACAATGTTGGAATTGACAAAATTTGGGAAATTAATGTACATTTCCACAAAAGAAGATTAGAGGAAGATCAAGACTTGTATATTCGTGAGGGTGATTTTGTGTTGTATGGTAGTTACTACTACGAGATAGTTAAACTAAGCGAGGACTCAAAGCTTTTTGGTCAAGTCGATCATGGTTTTGAAATTTCTGCAAGATGCAGAAGAGCTAGGAAGGGGTTATTCGATGCTACCTGATAATTTTGATTTTGCAATGTTGCCCGACGGCTCCTCAGAGAAAACTCTTAGCGAGGTTGGGATGCTAGAGTCTACAATAGAAACGATAGATTATTCTATTACTTCGTGGCTGAAGGATACTTTAAACCTTAGCGCGAACACCAACGAGGGATTTACCAAAGTACCTATTATATGGCAAACGGCTGAAAGATCGTTTCAAATTAAGGAAGATTTATCTCTAAGAGACGATGCCGATGGGTTAATATTGCCGGTCATGAGCATCGAAAGGACATCCATTGTCAAAGATCCAATGAGAAAAGGCTCGTTCCAGGCGCACTTATTTTCAACTGCGAAGAATGGGAGGTCAGGAAGAATGGTGCTTGCAAAACGAATTAAACAAGATAAAACAAGGAATTTTGCTGTTGCAGCCGGAACTCGGACCGACGCCCCAGGAACTCGGCAGCGATATACCAAGAGGGGTCCGAAGAGATTAAATAAAAAAATCGTTATTCAAACGCTGAGTATTCCGATTCCCGTTTATATAAATGTAGAATATAAAATCACAATAAAAACCGAGTATCAACAACAAATGAATGAGATTTTAACACCATTTATTGGCAGAACTGGACAGATTAATTCTTTTATTTTGAGGCGCGATGGGCATTTATACGAAGCCTTTATCGAACAAAACTTTAATCATTCTAATAATATATCTAGCTTAGGTGAAGATATAAGAATGTACTCTACCGACATTAATATTAGGATATTGGGGTATCTAATTGGAGAGGGTGAGAACGACGATAGACCAATAGTAAGAATAGAAGAGAACACCGTAGAGCTTAGTTTCCCCAAAGAAGAAGCGGGTCTGCCGGGTCAAGAAAACGTATTTGGTGTAAAGACAAAACCCATATAATTGCACATCCTGAAGTGAAAGCGCTTTTTATTGCTTACTGAAGAGCCTTTTGGGACTCAAAATACTATTTAATTAATGATTGCAGTAGCAGATTTAATTACGTTTTAAAGAGAGGAACAGAAATAATGTCAGTCAAAAAGTTTAAGTTTGTATCTCCTGGGGTGTTTATCAACGAGATTGATAACTCCTTTCTTCCGAAAGAGGCTCCCGCCATCGGGCCAGTAGTAATCGGAAGATCCCAGCGGGGTATCGCGATGACGCCAATAAGAGTAAATTCATATTCTCAATTCGTTGAAATGTTTGGAGACACGGTCCCCGGCGGCGGTGGAAGCGATGTTTCTCGCGACGGAAATTTTAAGAGTCCAATGTACGGCACATATGCCGCAAAGGCTTTCATGAATGCCGGGGTAGCGCCAGTTACATATGTGCGCCTTCTCGGAAACAAGTCAGTTGATGCCGACAACACAGTAGATTCTTTAGCCGGCTGGCGAACAGAGGGGACTTTAGCTAGCACTCAAGCTGCCAATGGCGGAGCATACGGATTGTTTGTTTACCCGAGTTCTTCTATCAGTGAGGGGGGCGGGAACCTTGGAACGGGATCCCTGGCTGCTGTTTGGTACCTAAACCGAAGCGCGTCCATACAACTAAGCGGAACAATGGCGGGCGTAGGTCCGTCTTTTAACAATGCACGTGGAATGTATACCGCATTGAAAACCGACGGCAACAACCTCTTTACGGTGCTGATTTCCAGTTCTTATGGAAATGAAAAAGTTAAGTTTGGATTTGATGATAGTTCTGAAACATTCGTTAGAGACAGGTTCAACACTAACCCGCAGCTAGCTTCCGATCAGGGCGCCTTTTATCCAAGCGCATCTGCTAAGCAATATTGGCTTGGAGAAACCTTTGAACAAGAAGTAAGAGACGTATACGGTGCAACATCTAATCAAGCAGCCGTTGGCGTCATAATGCCTCTCGCTTATACAAGAGGTAGCACCGAAGCCGGCGCTGTCGCAGTGGATCAAACATGCAGTCCTCGTTATATGAAGATTGCCCAGCACGAAGCACGCACAAGCTGGTTTGTTGGACAAGACTATAACGGAACAGCTTCTGAGTTTGTTCCGGAAGACATGGTGAAGCTCTTTAGGTTCATTGGTCGCGGTCACGGAGAGTGGCTCCGCAGGAACGTTAAGATCTCCATCGAGAACCTCAGACAATCTAATAATTCAACAACCAAATATGGAACGTTCTCGGTTGTCTTGAGAGCCATGAAAGATTCAGATAATGCGGTCATTGTTCTAGAAAGATTTGATAACTGTACACTTGACCCTGCATCTCCGGATTACGTAGGAAGAAAAATCGGAGATGTATACGAAACATGGAATACTTCAGAAAACCGACTTAAAAAATATGGCACTTATCGCAACAACTCTAAATTTGTTTACATCGATGTAAAAGACAACATTGAAATCGGCGCCGAAGCCCCAGAGCTTCTTCCGTGGGGATATTACGGTCCTCCCAAGCTTTCAAACGCCGGCGGAACCCCGACTGGGTCATACCCAACGAGACTCCATAGACCCGGCAAATCATCAGCACCGATCACAGGATCGGTCTATGATGGACACATGGTCGGAAGAATGGTTTACGCACCTTCTGGCACCTTCGCCACTAATAACGCATTTGGTGGCGGCTGGACAAACGGATTTGCTCAATATTACAATATTCGAGAAGGCGGTACCGGCTATGCCGGCAAAGTCGCCGCCGTCCGCGGAATAACGATCATCAGCGGCGCCCATCCCGGCACGGTCGCGGATCCCACTCACTGGTCTCTGATCAACGCAGGTGCTCAGAACACCTTGTCTTCATCGCTAGCTTTCCCATCAATTCGTTTGCGCCTATCTGCATCCGAAGGCGGAATCACGGATCCAACTAAAGCATATTTTGGAATTCAAACCACACGTACTCGCACAAGCACGACATATGATCGCAGCTGCGCCGATGTATATAGACTATGGCATGATGGTTATCCTGGCGATCCTACCGAAAGCGGTAAGTGGGCGATGTCTCTCTCTGGTGTTATGGCTTATGACTACATCTTTACGATGGATGATGTTTGTAAGTCTTCCAAGGGGACCTACTATTATCTCTCAGGCGCCCGTGCAGACGGACACACAACCGATGTGGGTTCTTGGAAGGATCTGCTAAATGCCGGATATGATAGCTTTACTTGTCCAATGTGGGGAGGGTTTGATGGCTGGAATGTTACAAAGCCAGATCCCGTCTACAACAAAGGAATGGCTGCCACTTCAACAGAAGCTAGTAGTTATATTTACCACACTTGGAAACGAGCCGCGGACGCGGTTTCAGATCCAGAGGCAACCGATATGAATCTATTAGTTGCCCCGGGACTAACTCAGAATGGATTAACCCAGAATTTGATTAATATTTGCGAAGACCGCGGTGACGCGCTGGCAATCATTGATCTTCCTGATGTATACCTCCCTTCTCATGAACAATATTACTCAGATAAATCTAGCAGAATTGCTTCATCGGCACAGCAGTCTGCCACATCTCTAAAGGATCGACAGATTGATTCCAGCTATGGATGTACATTCTATCCGTGGGTTCAAGGTAGAGACGACGCATCCGGTCGCATGCTTTGGATGCCGCCATCAGTTGCTATGATGGGTGTTCTTGCAAGTTCTGAAAAGAAATCGCATGTATGGTTCGCACCTGCTGGTTTCAATCGCGGCGGACTCACCGACGGCGCCGCCGGAATGTCAATAACTTCGGTAACGGAAAGATTGACATCCAAAGAAAGAGATATTCTTTATGAAGCCAGTATTAATCCAATTGCTTCTTTCCCTAACACTGGAATAGTTGTTTTCGGACAGAAAACCCTTCAAGAGCGCCAATCGGCCCTCGATAGAATCAACGTTAGAAGATTGACTATTTATCTCAAAAAGAATATTTCAATCCTCTCAACTCAGATTCTTTTTGAGCAGAATGTTACTGCTACATGGAACAGGTTTAAATCATTGATTGAACCATTCCTTGCTAATGTGAAAGTCCAGTTTGGTATCACTGATTATAAGTTAATTTTAGACGAAACAACAACGACACCAGACTTGATTGATCAGAACATTCTTTATGCGAAGATCATGGTTAAGCCCGCCCGCGCAATAGAATATATTGCAATTGACTTCGTGGTTGCTTCAACTGGAGCATCTTTCGATGATTAGAGGCGACGTAGGATTTTCTTACATCACTCTAAACATTTTTCTTACAAACTATTTAATCAAGTAAAGGAACAAAAATAATGTCAGTCAAAAAGTTTAAGTTTGTATCTCCCGGAGTATTTATCAATGAAATTGATAACTCCTTTCTTCCAAAAGAATCACCCGTAATTGGACCAGTGGTGATTGGAAGAGCAGAGCGAGGCATCGCGATGACACCTGTAAGGGTTAGTTCATATTCTGAATTCGTCGAGATGTTTGGAGATGTAGTCCCTGGGGGCGCTGGAAGCGATGTTTCTCGCGATGGAAACCTCAAATCGCCCATGTATGGTACTTTCGCAACGAAAGCTTTCCTGGATGCTGGTGTAGCGCCAATCACATATGTCCGCCTTCTTGGGAACAAGTCAATTGATGCTGACAACACAGTAGATTCGCTAGCCGGCTGGAGAACCCTTAAGGCACCATCGGCGCCGGCGGCTACAAATGTTAGCCAAAAAGATAACGGAGGCGCCTATGGACTGTTTATATTCCTTAGTTCTTCTGCTACTAGCAATTGCGCAGATCTCCACACTGGCTCACTAGCAGCAGTATGGTATTTAAACCAAAGCGCCTCTATAGCGCTGAGTGGTACCCTGGCGGGACCATCGGGCTCCTCTATTGGCGCTGCAGGCACCCCCGGGGACTACGTAGCCCTTGGCGGCTATTCAACGGTTGGAATGTATGCTGCAATTAAGACAGACAGTAACAATCTTTTCACTGCGGAAATATCCAGTTCTCTTGGAAATAGAAGAGTTACATTTGGGTTTGACGACACCAAAAATACGTTTATTCGAGACAGATTTAATACCAATCCTCAATTAGCTTCCGATCAGGGCGCTTTTTATCCAAGCGCTTCATCAGCACATTATTGGCTTGGTGAGACTTTTGAGCAAACAGTGAGAGATATGTATGGCGCATCCACAGACACTGCTGCATTCGGCGCCATACTTCCCCTTGCATATACAAAAGGAGTAACCACCGCTGGTGTGGTAAGCGCAGATTTAACCCGTAGCCCAAGATATATGAAAATAGCACAACATGAGGCTCGTACAAGCTGGTTTATTGGTCAAGATTGGAACGGTACCGCTTCAGAATTTGCTCCAGAGGACATGACAAAACTATTTCGCTTTATCGGTCGCGGACATGGCGAATGGCTTCGTAGAAACATTAAGATTTCAATTGAAAAAATTAGACAATCCAACAACTCAACAACCAAGTATGGATCATTTTCCGTCGTTGTCCGGTCTATAAAAGATTCAGACAACGCAGTTGTTATTCTGGAAAGATTTGACAAATGTTCGCTTGATCCCACTTCCCCCAACTTTGTCGGAAGGAAGATTGGCGATATGTATCAAGAATGGGATACCTCAGAGAACAGATGGAAAACACGCGGCGATTATCAAAATAACTCTAAATTTGTGTACATTGACATAAAAGACGATGTAGCAAACGGAACAACAGAACCAACTCTTGTTCCGTGGGGATATTATGGACCACCCCGACTCTCAAATGTCGGTGGAACAGGCGTAGGGTCATATCCGACCAGAACTGGCGTACAAGGAACACCATTAACCGGCTCTATAACCGACGGCTCGTTGGTTGGAAGAATGGTCTATGCACCTTCATCTTCATTGGCTTCTGCTGGTCCATTTAACTCAACTCTTGTTTCTGGAACCTTTGGGCACTTGAATTCCCTGCGCATGGGAAGATCGGAAACAGCGGCCATAACACTATCTCGCGCTACAATCGGTGGAACCTCTGTAATTAGCGGCGCCGCAACAAAGCCCGGGCATGCCCTCTCTTTGGATAATCCATTCGCCATGACAGCATCGCTAGCTTTCCCAACAATTCGATTGCGGTTGTCCGCATCTGAAGGTGGAATTACAGATCCTACGAAAGCATATTTTGGAATTCAAACAACACGCCTGCGCCGCAATACCACTTATGATCCTAGCTGTGCAGATGTGTATAGATTGTGGCACGATGGTTATCCGAGCGATCCCACCACGAGCGCTCGCTTCGCGATGGCTCTATCGGGTGTTATGGCTTATGATTATATTTTCACCATGGACGACGTTTGCAAGTCTTCAAAGGGAACGTATTATTATCTCTCGGGCGCCCGAGCCAATGGAAATTCATATGGCTCCTATAAAGATTTGATTACTGCAGGCTATGATAGCTTTACTGCACCTCTTTGGGGCGGTCATGATGGCTGGAATGTCTTAAAGCCAGATCCTGTATATAATCAGGGGATGTCTGATTCTGCGACAGAAGCCAATAGCTATGTCTATCACACATGGAAAAGAGCCGCAGATACAGTCGCAGATCCAGAAGTTGTTGACATGAATATCTTGACAGCACCGGGATTGACTAATAATTCGTTAACACAGAATTTAATCAATATCTGCGAAGACCGAGGTGATGCCTTAGCGGTTATTGACTTACCCGATGTGTATATCCCATCTCATGAAAAATACTACTCAAGCAAGACCGATAGAATCGGCTCTACACCGCGGAATTCTGCCACAGCGCTAAAAGATCGACAAATAGATTCTAGCTATGGTTGCACTTTTTATCCGTGGGTTTTGGGTCAAGATGTGGATTCCGGACGACGCCTTTGGTTACCGCCCTCAGTAGCGGTAATGGGAGTTTTGGCAAGTTCTGAGAAGAAAACACATGTATGGTTTGCACCCGCGGGCTTTAACCGCGCCAGCCTTACTGATGGCGCCGCCGGCATGCCAATAAGCGAAGTTACGGAAGTATTAACTTCCAAAGAAAGAGACCTACTCTACAAAGGAGGCATTAATCCAATTGCCTCGTTCCCAAATACGGGAATAATTGTCTTCGGACAAAAAACCCTCCAAGAGCGTCGTTCGGCGCTCGATAGAATCAATGTAAGAAGATTGGTTATTTATCTTAAGAAGAATATCTCAGTTCTTTCTACACAGATTCTTTTTGAACAGAATGTTGAAGCCACATGGAATCGATTCAAATCATTAATTGAGCCGTTCCTTTCCAACGTAAAAGTTCAGTTTGGTATCAGCGACTACAAGCTAATTTTAGATGAAACGACAACGACACCAGACCTGATTGACCAAAACATTCTATATGCGAAGATCATGGTTAAACCAACCCGCGCAATCGAGTTTATCGCAATCGACTTCGTGGTTGCTTCGACCGGAGCATCATTCGACGATTAAAAGAGATGGGGGGGCTTCCCCCCGTCGCCCCAAACAAATTTTTCATAAACTATAACTAAACTATTTTTACAAACTATTTAATTAAGCAAAGGAGCAACAAGAAATGGCATTCTGGTCAGAAGATTTCGGTCAAAAAGGAACAATTATAAAAGATCCCAAAAGGGGATTTAGGTTCAAGGTAGAATTCCAAGGAATTCAAGATCCGCAAGGAGGCGCAATACTTTGGATGGCAAAGTCGTGTACAAAGCCTTCTTTTACAATTTCAACATCCGAACATAAGTTCTTAAACCATACTTTTCACTATCCCGGCTCCGTTACGTGGAATGACATTACTGTTGGCTTGGTTGATCCGGTCGAACCGGATATGGCAGCTACGATATCTGATATTATCGAAAAATCTGGATATAGTCCCCCAACAGACTCACACTCTTTAGGTTCTATGTCGAAAGGAAAGGCCGCCGGCGCGCTTGGCAAGGTGATTATTACCCAAATTGATGGCGACGGTGGTGCAGTAGAAACTTGGACTCTTTGGAACTCGTTTATTAGCGATGTGAAATACGGAGATCTTGCCTATGGAACAGACGACCTGACCGAGATCTCCTTAACGCTTAAATACGACTGGGCTAGACTCGAAACGGTCGGCACCTCGGCGCAAGTCGACGGTGGCGGAAACGAATTCTTCGGCGTCTAAGATATAAAAATTACAAAAGAGGTGTATATTGTCTAGAAATAAAGAACGTATCGGTGCTGCTAGCACGGATACCAATGTACCTCCCCAAGCAGTTATGCAAAACAATTCTGAAGGATTTTCCTTTGTGGTTCCGACGGAATTTGTTGAGCTACCATCGGGAGGAAAGTTTTATCCAGAGGGGCACCCGCTCCATGGAGAAGATAGCATTGAAATAAAACAAATGACTGCGAAAGAAGAGGACATGTTAACGTCAAGAACTCTTCTTAGAAAAGGAATAGCAATCGACAGGGTTCTTGAAAGCCTTATTCTTGATAAGAGGGTTAATCCTAATTCGCTTTTAGTAGGAGACAGGAATGCTATCATTGTAGCCACCCGTGTCTCTGGTTATGGAAGTGACTACAACACCAAGGTTTCGTGCCCGGCTTGTGGAACAAATCAGGAATATTCATTTGATCTGCAAGAAGCTGTTATTTATAGGGGCGAGGATATTGATTCTATAAATGCAACCGGTAACGGAGATGGCACCTATGAAGTCGAGTTACCAAAAAGCAAATTGAATGTAACTTTCAGGCTATTAACCGGCAACGACGAGAAGAGGCTACTAGATGGAATTGAATTTGATCGTAAAAAGAAGCATCACGAAAGAGGTGTAACTCGACAAATAACAAACATCGCTATAGCAGTTAATGGAGATTCTTCCCCGGCTGCTATTAATTATTTAGCAGCTAATATTCCTTCCATGGATTCACGTCATTTGAGGCTAGCCTACCGTCTTGCAACGCCAAATGTCGATCTCACACAAGAATTTGAGTGTGGAGAGTGTCAACATGCGCAAGATATGGAGGTGCCGTTGACAGCGGACTTTTTTTGGCCTGACCGATGAGTACATGGAAAACATATATGAGCAGTTCTTCTTTCTAAAATATTCAGGCGGCTGGTCATTCTCTGAAGCATATAACCTACCTGTTGGTTTGAGAAACTGGTTTGTGAAGAGACTAATAAGACAACTAAAATCAGAGCAAGAAGCTGCAGAAGACGCGTCGAAAGGCAACTCTGGATCGACCACCCACCAATTAAGCTCACAGAATCAACCTAGAATCCCATCGGAGTTTATGGGTAAGCCAAGATCCGAATAAGTAATTTTTTGTCTTTTCCAGCAGTAAACTAATTATTTTAAGCAAGCAGGGGAACTTTTTGTGGCGAATCGTGAAGAATTAGAAGCACTTCTTGGTGAATTAAAAGGTTTAGCCGGCGGCGATCTCTTTGATAAGATCAAAGCATTAAATGAAGAGCAACTAAAATATATATCAAACCTAGGCGACGGCGAACAAAGATTAGCCGACCTAGCAAAGCAGCAGATGTCCAACCTACAGAGAACTGTAGAATATTGGAATACGCGAAAAGACCAGCTTGATGAAGAGATTACGCTTCTTAAGACAGGTGCAAGAGAAGATGAAAGTCGTTATGCGACGATGGAACGACAAAAACTGATCAAAGAAGCGCAAGCGGAGATGGATAAAGTCGAGCTTAAGGCGCTAGAAGAAAAATTAAGACTTTCTGGCAAACTCTCCGATAAAGAGTTTGAGAGGTTAGAACACCTACGCGCCATTAATGAAGAACGCGAGAAAGAAAAGAAGCACTTGCAAGAAGCAAAAGATCTGGCTACCGATATGGGCAAAATTTTCGATAGCTATGGTAAACATTCCTTTTTCAATGTCGATACGCTAGCTAAATTTGGGTCCGCTTTCAAGCAGCCCGGCCAATTTTTTAAGACGTTAGCAACCTCGGCAGTTAAAAACTTTGTTAATTCGTTTATTAATGTTATTTTTGAAATGGATAAGGCGGAGTCTGCATTTAGAAAAGCCACAGGCGCCTCAGATGAGTTTGCAGCTACCATGCGCGACTCTCACGTAGAAACGAGAAAATTCGGCGTCGATATGAAAGAGCTGGGGTCGACAATGAAAGATCTCCACGGAACATACACCGATTTTACGATGCTGCAAGAAGACCAGAGAATAGAGATACAAAATACCGGCGCCCTGCTTGCCGAATTGGGTGTAAAAAATCAAGATTTTGCCCAAGGCATGCAAGCATCAGCCAAGATGTTCGGACAAAGCGGAATTGATGCTGCCCAAACAGCGATTGAATTAGAAGCGCTGGCAAAAGACATAGGTGTTGCCCCAGAAACAATGGCGGCAGGATTTGCTAAATCAGCCTCTAGCCTTGCCAAACTCGGATCCGACGGTCCCGCCGCTTTTAAGAAATTGGCAGTTGCCGCCAAGGTCACAGGGTTTGAAGTTGAAAAAATTGTTAAATTAACAGAGAGGTTTGATACCTTTGAAGGCGCCGCCGATCAGGCAGGGAAACTAAACGCCGCCCTTGGTGGGAATTTCGTAAACGCCATGGATTTGATGACAGCAACCGATCCTGTTGAAAGATTTGAGATGATAAGGGATGCAATTTCCAGCACCGGTCTAACCTTTGATGATATGTCATATTATCAGAGAAAATTCTATACGGAATCTCTTGGTTTGAGCGACGTCGGTGAATTAGCATCAGTGATGTCTGGTAATTTTGATGATCTTGCCGGAGACGTAGGAAAAACATCGGCAGAATATGAAGTAATGAGAGAAAGAGCTGCCCAAGTTCAAAATGCGACTGAACAATTTAAGGGCATTATGATGGATCTTGTTATTGTGTTTGGACCAGCAATTGACGGGCTTCAATCGTTTGTGCGCTTTCTTCGCGAAAACGATGGCGCCCTACAGGGAATAGTTACCGTAATGGGGATTCTGCTTGGTCTTATGGTGATTTATAAGATTGGAATGGCAGCCATCACTCTTATTGGAAAGCTCAGGATAGCCGGCATAATAGGACAAACACAGGCACAGGCAGCAAATAACGGGGTTATGGCAACAGCCAACAGCATGACCCTTCGAGGGTTAGCGGCAATGAAGAGAATTGTGCCAGTTATGCTAGCATTTGGCGCCGCGGCACTCATGATTGGTGGCGGTATAGCTATTGCAGCATTCGGGCTAGCCCAGTTGGTGATGGCGTTTAAAGGTCTCGGCAATGCCGCATGGCCAGCCACAGTGGCGGTTCTTGGATTTACAGTTGCATTTGGGGTATTGATCTTTATGCTGGTATCTCTCGTTGCAGGTCCACAAGCCGCTGTTACGGCAGCCGCCGTCGGAGTCCTCATAGCAGTGGGACAAGCCGCGCTAATGATTGGCGCCGGTATGGGGCTAGCCGCATTTGGAATGGGATATTTCCTTGATTCTCTGAATCCAACCAAGCTTACAAGCTTGGCAGAAGCCTCTGGCGCCATGATAGAGCTAGCGCTAGGTCTAGGCGCCCTAGGAATTGCATTCGCCATTCTAGGTACCCCATGGGCGGTTGCCGGCATAACCGCATTCACATTGAGTGTAATGGGGCTTTCAGCAGCATTTAGTCTTCTCGCGTGGGCGATTAAGCCGCTCCTGCAGCCGTTGGTTGATATTACAGAGAATCTCGCCGAAATAGCCAAAAGTGATCTTGAAGAAGTTGCAAAAGGGTTTGAAAGAATTACGAAAGCGATTGACGACATACCCTTAACTAAGACAATCGCGTTAAAAGCAACGATGGATTCTGCAATTGGAGTTGCTCAGGCGCGCTCTCTAACCGTGGCCATGGGCACAGCCACAGAAACGGCAG
>TARA_R110002110_G_scaffold6593_1_pt1 | contig 17951 bp, 27 predicted proteins | sample TARA_R110002110 | Tara Oceans TARA_R110002110 (sample SAMEA4397330) | marine metagenome | biome: Polar Biome; feature: [SRF] surface water layer (ENVO:00010504); material: water (ENVO:00002006), including particulate matter (ENVO:01000060) such as... | depth 5 m
CTTTAGATAATACAATAGTATTACCGTTAGGTACTTGTCTATTATTACCATCCCATGTACAATAATTTACCATATCTATTCCCTCTTAACTACTTGGAGTATCAATTGATTGGTTTGCACTGGTTAACCCACTTGTTGTAAAATTATTACCATTACCGCTAGAATCTGTTCCTAATGCAGACGAATCTTCATATTTAAAATAGAAGCCATTTGTACCGAAAGTTAAACCTGAAGGGTCTATAGGCCGCCAAATTCCAGTAGAAGTATATTCTCCAAAACTACTAGGAGGTAATTGTAATCCATCAATCATAATAGTTTCAGCCAAATACCCATCTTGATATTGTCCAGCACGATTAGGAGAACCTCCTATTTGTTGAGGGTCTGTACTATTAATAACACTATCATAGTTTAAACCTGGATAATTTGTAGTTGAAAAATCTGACATTTGAATACCATTTACATATACCTTTACTCTATTTATCTCCATAGATTGAGTTGTATCTACAGCTTCAACAAAATGATACCATGCTGAATTGTCAAGAAAAGTTTGAGCAGTTAGCAAACTTCCTTGTAAAGTTGTCTGGGGGTGAAAATTAGCTTCAAGTTTATATTGTTGCAATCTAAAACCATCCCCATATCCTAATCCATTATCACCAAAGATGAACCATTTATAATCATAATCACCAGCAGTTTCTATTCTACCTCTTTTATACCATGTACTTACAGTCCATGTTTTACGATTACCAGCACCACCTGGTGTTCGATGCATATAACAACTGTCAACTTCATTAAACATACAAGAGTTAGTAACAGAATATGCATCACTGATACTACTAACTCCAAAAAATTGATTTGATCCAAAAGGTCCCGACATAATTAAATCCTAAGTTACATTTGCTAAGGCTAATTGTGGAGTACCAAGTGCGATTTTATCTGCAGCCCAAACAAAGTAAGGAATAATATCAACTGCTGAAGCCGCAGTTGAAATTGTTAAAGTTCCACTAGGTGCGTAATACTGAGTACCTAAAGACAAAGTACGAGACCCTGTGCCATCTTGAGCAAATACAATTACTCCTGATTGACCAATACTTTCCGTTGTAGGATTAGCCAAGGTTACATTTCCTCCTGCTGTTAGGAAAAAATTCTGATAAGTATCAAAATCTAAAATAGTTGAACCACTGGCAGAACCACTAACTTGAACACTAGCGTAAGCGCTATTTGCAAAAGCAACTTTCCCAGAAGATTTAATTCTTAACTTTTCTGCAGCAGTTGCTCCAGCTAACATAGTTTTAAAAACCATATCAAAATCTTCTGCTGTAGAACTAACATCTGTAGTTAAAGATTCAATAGCACCGCCTGTTTCATTGTTGCCTCCAGCAGTTTCAGTTATAAACTGCATACCTACACCAATGCCAGCAGCAGGAGTTCCTGAAGAGGTTCTTTTAACATCAAGTGGGTATAACACTGTAGTCGTTCCAGAATCTTCTTTATCCAAAGAAGCCCCTGCACTTCCTGTAATTAAACTTGTAACACCCAAAGTAGTGCTTAAAGTTGTAGCTGCACTTACTCCTAGTGTTCCGCTTAAAGTTGTATTACCCGTTACACCTAAGGTTCCACCTACAGTAGCATTACCATCAATAGCTCCTGCTCCAGTAACTTCAAGAGTTCCAATCTGCAAATCTCCTAAAGCATTTGCAACAGCCGCTGTTCCTCCACCACCATCACAATACACAACAACATTCTTGCCATTTTGGATAGTGACGTTAGAACCAGAACCCTGAGATATATCTATAGTGCGACTTGCAGATAATGCATTTTCAAATATAAACCAAGCTGTAGTCGTGTTAGGAGCAACCGTTACTGTGCAATTACCTCCTATATCACCACCATCTACAAACTTAATTACACGGAACATCCCATCTTGTACATTAGATGTACCGCTATCAGGAGAAGTTTCTCTAACAGTTAACGTATGAGAAGTACTAGAAATTGTTACAGATTTATAAGCAGCAATACGATCTAGTATATCAAGGTTAAAATTAGTCGTAACGCCCCATGCGCCAGACTGGTCGCCGCTTCCCATTTCTTCAATGCCAAAATTAGTAGTGTATGTGCTTGCCATATTTAACTCCTCAAGCAGCGTCCCTGTTTCCAATTTCAATCCACTTCGGACTTTGGCTTGGGACAATAGGTTGCCAAATTACCGAAGAATTAATTATCGAACTTATTTCTATTCCTGTTACACCTACGACCATACTTGCTACTGATACAGTACCAATAGCTCCTGCTCCTTGCACTCCTGTTACTACAACAGTAACACCTGTTCCTTCAGTTACTGATTCTGTTCCAGTTGTTCCTGCAGCTTGAACACCAGTTACACTAAAACTAATGCCACCTGTTACATCATAAGTGCCAATACTAAAGCTAGAAGAAACACTACCCACTTCAGTAGGACTAACAGTAGCATCACCTGAGACAGTATAGCCTGTGCCTATAGCAAAAGACCCTGCTACACCACTCTCAACTATAGTAATTCCTGTGCCTTGACCAACCGAATAAGTGCCAAAAGAATATGTAGCTTGAACACCTGTTCCAGCTACAGTAACTCCTGTGCCCTCTCCAACAACAACACTGTTAACAACCCCAGACATAGAAAGAGAACTAATACCGCCTTGATTCCATGCTCCTTGATTCCACCCAGACCTTCCCCAGCCTGTTCCAAAGATAATGGTAACAGCAGCCATAATTTAAGCCAGTCGTATAATAGCGTTGTTTGCATCATTAGCAGGGTATTGAATAGTAAAATCTCCAGAACTGGAAGACTTGTCTCCACCAAAGTCTAAAACACAAACTGAAGGATAAGCTGCATGATTGGTAGTTGCCCCTGTTCCTGCTGTGCTTAATGTATAATTATAAATTACTGCACAACGAGCATTAGATATACTAGAGGAACCCCAAGTTGTATCTGCAAAATCAAGAAACGCTGTAGGAACAGCACTGCTATTATCTGATAAACCTAAAGTAACACTGGTTACCGCTTGCCCTTTAGCCGTATAATTAGTTCCACTAACCTCGTTAGTAGCTGTATATCCAGTCAAATCTTCATTTGCATCTGTACGACTGGACGTAAACATTGCGATATAAAACGTGTCTGCGGGTATTGCAACAGCACCTGTACGAGTATGTTGCGTCCAAAAATGAATGCCTGCGGTAATCTCTTGCTTGTAAGAGCCACACATTGCTTGGTTAATTGCCATTATAGTCTCCTTATAATTTCAGCTTCCTCATGGAAACCTTCTTTTTTTAAAATGTTCCACAGTGTGGTACGATCCGATTCGATGGCTCTTAACATGTACTCAGCAATTACCGCCTTTACCTTTTCTCTAAAGGCAAGAGCCTGCTCACGAACATGAGGCGGTGCATCGGTTGATATAGAACAAATTTTATTCACACACATTTCGGCTATCTCTTCTGGAGAGTGCCCACGATTATTACTTGTAAAAACTTTAACAGGACCTATCTCTCCTGCTCCTGACGATCCATTTTCAAAAGTCATGTGACAGGTATCCTAAGCTGACCTGAACGATAAACATCTTTTCGATCTCTTCCTTCTCCAAGATTTTTAAGTCTAGGCAAGCATTCTTGATAACGTGTTTGATAGTAAGTTAAAAGTTCTGCATCACCCTTCATAAATACATAAGCCTCAATCAATGAAGCATAGAGAAGAGCATCATAAGCATTAGTGCCTAGCCAAGTAGTTGTATTGGTAGATGATAACCCTGCTGGAGAATACACATAATGAAACTCCATTGTGTAATCAGCATCTGGCATAGGAGCTACTATAAGATTAGTATCATCGAAAATAGCGTAGAACTTTGGCCTTCCTGTTTCTGATGTATCAGGATAAGACTCCTGTATAAAATTAACATCTTTATTTAAAAGAAAATGATATGTGTTAGATTCTATTACTGACAAAGAAAATGGAGCTAAGAAATCATTAGGTAATGCTAAATATTTATTTGCTGATGCTAATGTTCCTTGCTGATTCTTTCTAAAGACTGGTAGCTGAACCTCAAATAAAATACGTTGTTCAGCATTAGAAATAAATCTATCAATCTGAGAAACAAAAGTTGTTTCTGTATTGTCAGTGTAGTCTTTAATAGCTTGAACTAAAGTTGAATAAGTAAGTTCCATATGTTTAACTCGTTTTTATGGTGACAGTTCCAATAGAAGAACTGATCTGCATGGTGGTTAATCCTTGAGTTCCTAGTATCATTGCACTGTTCCCATCTCCAACAGGGTCCCAAGAAAACAACCCACGTCCTGAGGTTGCTCCATTAGGTCGAGGATCAAACAAAGCTTGAGGATCAGATATAGGTATTCTTCCTACCCAGTTTTGAGGCTGATCAGGATCAAAGACATCTCTGCCTACACGCAATCCTGTTCTTATTCCTGTTTGAACCTCATAGACAAGCTCACTTAAAGGATACCTAAATCCTGTTTTGTCACAGTATCCAAAAGCATACTTGCCTCTTGCATAAGGATAGCTCATGCTGAATAGTACTCTGCTAAAGGAATTAATCTAAACGGAGCTTTAACTCTGTTCTCCTCCGCTGCTAATTGAAACTGCTCTTCATATATTTGTTTTAATAAAGGAACTCTCTGTGCAGCTTCAGGTTTCTTAATAGCAATGTAATAAGCAAGACCAGCTACCATTGCTGGTAGAAACAAAGCAGGGATATCATAATTGTTAGAACCCTTTATACCTGTATCAGTCATTCTCCTTACTCGCCAGTATACAAACTCAGCACTTGCAAACTCACTGCTTGCTGTAGGATAAATGTGAATAACAGGGGCAACCCTTTGACGATCAACCCAATATTGATTAGGACGACCTTGCTCAAGCTTGTCAGGGATTGATCCATATGTAACAGGAGATACACGAGCTATACTTGAATCAATTTGCAAGTTTTGTGTGCCAGGATTTGTACGAACTACAGCCTCAATTAGATCAACAGTATCATCATCTAAAGTATAAGTTTGAGTTCCTTGAGTAAAAGTAAAAGACTTTTCTTCAATACACCACAGGTTAAGACCTCTGTTCTGCCATTCAAGTCCCATAAGGTTCAAGCTTCGCCTAGCTGTTTTAAGATCGTAACCAGTACGCATCTCTAACCCACAACGCTCGAATGCCTCTTCAGCCATTTCATTTATATCAAGATTAAAGGTAGCTGCTGTTTCAACCGCCATGTCTACCTCTTTTCTTTGATCTTTTTTCGTAAATCTTTAATAGGTTGGCTTCTAGTTACTGTTTCTTGATTATATAAGGGAGCTATTTTTCCGACAACCCGATCAAACCAGTCTTCATCTTCAGTAGTCATTTTCTTAGGTTTGCGCTTACCTCCTGCTGTACCTCCTGCTATAGCTCCTGACATAGCTTTTTTTAGAGTCTCTTTACTTGCAGCGCCTCCACCTTGCATACCACGCTTGCGCTTGCTGAGTTCATACATATCCTCACCAGCTTCACGTACAGACATAGAACCTTTTTTACCAAGCTCACCTGCCATAGTTCCTCGCCCAGTTTCTGCAAGACCCCCAGAGTAACCTCCAGCTTCCATTAAAATTTTTGTATCATCAACACGAGGAAGACGAGTGCGCCCTCCCATAGCCATGCCATCACGCCTATCTCTAATCATACCGCCCCCTTCTTTGTTAATATCCTAAGCCATAGGTCCGTAAGTAAAAAAACCTTTCGTCTGTCTAATTACATTACCACCTTTATTAACACCATAAGCTGCAACACGGCGTTTCTTAGCTACGCCGACATCGCTACCATCTCCTTCCACAGAAACAGGCATATCACCATATGCATCTTCAGTTTTAACTTTGTTCTTGGAAGCCGTTTTTGGATTTAATGTTGGCATCAAGCTTTCCTTTTCTTTCTACCTTTGTCCATGGTTTTAACCGCAGCAAATTTTTTGCGACCCATTGCCTTTTCCATACCTTCACTCTCACGTCTTCTACCAGCAAGTTTCCCTTTAGTCTTGCTATTACGTGCGCCTAAAGATTCATCAAGCCGTGCATTAAATCCTTGTTTTTTCTTTTTCTTTACTGCACCTCCCTTGCTCATGGTTTTTTTTGGTCGCCCTACTTTTGAACCATACGTACCTTTACCCTGTGGCATAACCCTATCTCCTTCACTGTTTGCTATTGCTAAAGCCTGTTTACGATTTGTAACTTTTTTTCCAGAACTGCTTTTTAAATTACCACGTTTAAACTCACCCATAACGATAGCAATTTTTGCATCTCTAGTTTTAGACATTACATTAACTTCATTACAATGGTAAACAAACCAGACATTATAGCGACATTAAAAGCCCACGTAATAATCTCTAATCGTGCTAGTCGCTTCTCCACTGATTCCCATCTTACAGCGCACTCTCTTTCGTGCGCCATAAGTTCTGCTGATACATCCATCTTAGCCATCGTACATAAATGTAGCTGACGTAAGAAGATCGGCATCTACAGGCATATCAAAGCTCATGCTCGTAGGAAAGCGGATACCTGAACCGCCAATGCTAGGATAATTAACAACACCATCCCCTTGACCAGGATTAAAAATAAGTTTGGAACTTCCCGTAGCTATAGAGGTTGCTCCATTCTCCATTGTAATCTCAGCCTTTGCAGCATTAGCCGCTTGAACTAAATACCAGTTTTTCAAACGAGTATCCTGATTATTAATCATAATCCTAATACCAGCCACAACTCCAGCACTTACACTGTTGCTATCAGAAGCAGAAGCTTTAATGGAAGAAACAAACTTGAAAAATTTAGAACCAGTTCTCGTAGCTGAACTTGGTCCTACTATATCTTCTGTCTGATATTTTCCATAAACATCCAACCCTGCTACCGTATAAGTAATAGAACTAGAGTTTCCATCAGAGGTAATATCAATCTGCCTACATAGATTTCCAAAATCTACATATCCAGCATTATCTCCAACAGTAAGAGCATTTGTAGTTCCATCACTGTAGATTAAATCTACACGGGAATACAAATTAACCGTATAAACACTGGCAGCATTAGGTCCTGTAAGAGTTTCACTAACTTCAAGGCCACCTTCATTAAGACCTTTTATAGTAAAGGTCAAAGCGGAGTTGTTGTTACCTGAAGAAAATGAAACACGCCGAGGAGAAAACACCGTATAGTTTACACGTCTTTGCCCATTCTTCTCGTCTGAATCTGCTCCATTAATGGAAAGCTGTCCTGTTACACTTTGAGATGTGCAAATGCCATCACCGTCACCAGCAGTAGCCATGCCTCCATTATTAAGAACATAGAACTGATCATCAGTAACAGCCGAAGCATCTGCAACTGCATCTACATCAGCAGCAGGATTGCTTTGATTTTCAGCAGAGCCAGAATAGGTATATGTAAATGACCTTAAAGAACTAGCCATTAAACCCTCCTTTTACTTCAAGTTAAGATTTTGCTGATAAAGAAATGTGAAATAGCCATTGCCAGCAGATACACCCCCACCTGTGTCTGTGTACTGAAAAGTAACCTTTACATCCGTAGCACCTACATCAGCCCAGATTAATGCACCACCAGCTTCAGTTGTTGGATACTTCCTACCAACAGTGCCAGCCAAATCATAGGTATTAAGAAAAGCTGTAATCAAACCGCCTGACTTTCCAATGTCTAATTTTTTAACTCCGCCACCGTTAAACGCAACTTCCACATCAATAACAATATCAATGATCTGAGAGTTGGCAGGAATAACAATGTTTGTCGCTGTAACACTAGTGTCCGAGTACGCAAATGCGGCTGACTGTGCCATAACAACTTGACCCGTATTTTTAATATCCGTGCCAATAGTTGTTCCTGTTGTTGAAAGAATAGTGCCTGCTTTAATTGGACCAGAAAAAGTTGTAGAACCCATTGTATTCTCCTATGAGAGATAAACCATACCGTCTTCATAGCGTCTGCTGGGACAGTCGGTAAGGCTAATTAAACCCAGAAAAAAAGAGGGGGTACAAGACCCCCTCCCCTAATATTAAGAACCACCTTCAGAACCAAAGATTCCAAGTGGGTCAGAAACGCCAAATGAATAACGCTCCCTTGCTTTGTATCTCACGTTACCTGTATCAAAATCACCATCCATAGATTGCTGGAGTGGAACACGAGTAAAGTGTTTCATGCCATTAGGCACATCGGTAATAAGATACCAAGAGTTTGTGTCGGTGAGAAAATGGTTCACCGCATAACCCTCAGGAATAGTACCGTTATGTTTAATAGCGTTAATGTCATTGTCAGCCGTACCTGTCTTGCCCTCAGAATCTAGGATTCTGGTAGCAACAAACATGTTGTTTGGCGGAACAATTAACTTGCGAGGACGGGCAGCAATCAACAAACCCTTCTCATCTACCCAACCAGCTATCTGAATAACAGCAGCCTCAAGGCTCGTCTCATTCAAATCAGATTGAGTTAATGGAGTGTTTGCGTTGTTACCACCAGCAACAGTCGGGTGGGCAGTATTAAAAAGAGAAACACCGTCACCTGAGTTGTAGTTGTTGGTTGTTGGAAGTCCTTGGTTAAGAGGAACTGCAGCTTTAACCTGTTTGGTATAAGCCATAGCTCTTGCTAACGCTTTTGTATAACGTGCTGAAAGCGAGTCATACAAGTTGTCTTCCATAGCTTCTTCCGTAATGGCGAAGCCCATCGCAATAGTTTCGTTATTGTACCTAACAGAAAAACTCTCGCTTGCGGTATCGTAAGCAATCGCTTCGCCTTCAGGTTTAACAGGAGCCTGCCCGAACCCTGTTAGTTTAACCTCTTCCTCAAATGAACGATCAGAAGTTTCAGTCTCATAGACCTCTGCACTCTCATCTTCATAAGTTTCATACGTTAATCCAAACAGAGCATTAAGACCAGGAAGAAGCTCCTTCAGCATTTGCGCTCGTGAAATAGCCATCTTTCAGCCTCCTATGCTAATGTGGGCGTATCGTACTGATGCACACCTGGATTCCATGTAACTAGAACATCAGGAAATGAGTCAGTCCAATTATTATTAGGCGCATCGAAAAGCCCAATAACACGCACAGCTAGAGTTGCGGTTGTAGCAGCATCAGCATCAATAGTCATTCTACTTTGTTTACTTAAGTCCAAAGTATTAACTGCTGTAATGTTAGTAAGAGCAGAGTTTTTACCCTGATCTGTACTTGCCATTGCTGCATCTGCTTGCACCTTGAAAATAGCACGAGGATTGTCCCAGACATAAACCTGAACGTCAGAATGTCCTGAACTGGTCATCGCACCAGCAACAAGGTTATTAGAAAAAGTAAGCGCTCCTGTGCTTCCGTCAATGTAACGAAAACCACAAGCAATGCCTATCGGAGTGTTCGTTGCCGAAAACGTAGTCGTAGGGGTCGCCGCAATAGCGGTTGTAACACCAGCACCAAAATGTACAGGTTGCCCTGCAAAGATAGCATTCGTGTTATTCGATCCCAAAGGATACATGGTTTGACCACTCGTGTTATATCCTTGACCTAGTATTCCGACTTGGACCATCCCAAAGGCAGCATCTGTTGAACCAGCCATAGATTCATACTCCTTATAAAATGTGGAAGACTATCGTCATCCTTTGCCAAAATCTACCCTTGTCTTTCTCTCTGGTTGTAAGAGAGGCATACGAGGGTCCTGTTCCCGCATGAAATTAGAATCGACTGCAGCCATTTGCTGATCAGCCACATTCTTATAGTACTTGGCACGTTCTTCTAGTTTTTCTTTCGGCATCTTGCAAAGAAGCAATCCACCTACTTCAACATTCCCATCCGCTCCGAAACGTGAATCCACGTCAGATTGAATACAAAGTTCAGGGTGATCTTCGGCTCGACACGGAGTCCAGCCTCCCCTAAACATTTTAGAAACATTAGTGTTGTCAGCATGCCCGACTATTGAAGTGCGTATCCACCTAAAAGCCCACCCTTCTTGCGGATCGGGATTGGGTAAAATAGATGGTGGAACCCACCCACTTTCAGTGCGTGACTGTAAATCACGAGTTTCATGCTCTCTTCTAGTCCGAGAATCATCTACCATGCGCCGTATCCTTTGCTACTTGATTTGCATACTGCTCAGTAGTCAGACCAAGTTTCTTGGCGAGGTCAACTTGTGTACTACTAAGCGTTACTTTGCGTGGGGACTTAACAGCCCTTGTTGCTGGAGCCACCACGGTTCTGCGAGAAACTTCTCCTTTCGGAAAAACTTCTTCCGCATTTCTTTCCGTATCTTCAGAAAAATGATCTGGAAATACAGTCCTCATTCTTTTGTCAACAGCCTGATAATAATCTTCAGACCGTGGATCAATCTTTTGATCTACTACAAGCTTGTCATGCAGACCATAAGCAAACGAAGTCATCTCCTTGTCCTTTCCGAACCATGGATTATCCCGAAGCCATTCGATAGCTCTAGGATCAGGAGGAGGAGTATATTGTTGTTGTTGCTGTTGCTGTACTTGAGGTGCATTTGCCTGTGCTCCTTGCGGAGGACGCAAATCTTCTACGCTTCTTTTAGAATATTGAGCATCATTAACTTTCTTTTGAGCCTCAACAATTCTATCCGTATCACCAGCATCATAAGCTTCACGAAATTCTTTTTCTGCCATTTGCATTTCAGAATCTGTTTTTGCTTCTGTTGCTTTGTATAAAGCGTCATTACCCTTCTGCAACAAATTCTTTAAGTTACGATTTTCTGAGATAACACGTTGAGCATGTGTCAAAGCTTCTTTGTTCTGACGCTCTGCTACTTCCTTTGCACGGCGTTGCTCGTGAAACTCATACTTCAATCGCTTAATACGTTTCTGAACTCTGTCTGAATACTGACCTATCTCATCTTCAGGTATATCAAAATCTTCTGAAGCTACTTTATCCTTAGGAGATATACGATCTTCTTCTGGAGTATCATCAACTACTTCAATCTCTACATCGCTTTCGGTTGCGATCTCTACCGTTTCTTCAACCATTATGCCCTCGTATATCCACGAGGATCATCTACAACTGCCTCGACTGTATCATCATTAATGAGCCTAAGCTCTTGACCATGAACTTTAATTCTAGTTCCTTGGAATGCACGGAACAAAACAAAGTCTCCATCTTTGCACCATGGACCTGAAGGAAAGCGTTTCTTATCAGAATACGCATCAGGTCCCATAGCCATAACAAAACCTACGACACTGGAAACAGCTTCTGTTTCTCTAAGCTGATCAGTTTTAATAATTCCACCTGCTGTCTTTTCTTCAACCTCAGGGATACCTATAAGCAACCTGTAACCTTGGGGTACAGGAAGCTGAGTTGCTTTCTTTTTATCTTTTAACTCAACGACTTCTGACATGCTTCACCTCTTACTGCGCTGCTTATAAAGGGGCAACGATACCCTTGCGTCAACCTTCTTCTGATTCTTCACCTTTAAGAATATCAAGAAGTTCACGTTCTGCGAGAGCGATACCATCGATGCGACCGACCATCCTTTGGTATTCTCCATAATCCTTTGCACCCCCTGTGGCTAAATGATCGGCACCTTCGTTCATATAATCACGGAGACGTTTTTGTAGCAGTCCAGCTAAATCCTGCAACTCCATCAAGCATTGCCCTTAGGAGAGAAAACTTCAGCTTGTTTATTAATCTTTGCCCAGTACTTCTTGGCTTGATCACGGCTCATCCTATCACCCTCAAGGGTGACCAAGGGAACAACATTATCTTTGGGGGGTATTGTTTTTTTCTTGGGAGCAGAAGGTGCTTTCGTAGTTGCACTAACACCTGTTACTCCAATGTCTACCGAAACGAAAGCTTCGTTTACATTTGGAGTTGAGGGATCATCAGCCTTGTAATGACCCTTTGAACTACGTGCCCGTGACTTAGATACTGCTTTCTTTACCATCAATCTTCCTTTCGAGTTCTATCAAGGACGGCTTTAGAAATCTCTACACCAAGCCTTGCCCCTTCCATTTTTTCTTTTTCTGCTAACTCAGTTACCTTATACTCTCCTTCGAGAACATCACTAGCAATACGAGCACCAATCTGTGCACCTGTTATTTTCTCTTGAGATTCAATCCTTGCACGTTCTCTTGCATCTGTCATCTCTGCTTTATCCATATCAACCTTGGCTCTCATCATATCGGCCTGAGCCTTTCGTTCTACTTCCATACGGCGAATGTTAAGCTCTTCCTGCTGTTGCTGTACGATTGGGTCTTGAGCCATCTCCTGAGCTTTTTGTTGCTGTGCTTCTGCCTGATCTTTCTGAAGAAGTTTGCCCGATGCCTGAGCCAGAAGAGTAGACAGTTGCTTCTCCACATCACGAGGCAAAGGCTCTCCTTCAGGAGGCAGTGGAACACCCAACTGCTGTTCAATCTCATTTCTGTACTCAAAAGCTAAATGCTCCCGAATATGAGACTCAGCCGCAGACTGTATAGCTCCTGCCTGAGGAGACTTTGAAACCAACTCCATAATCTTTGGGTCCTGCAAAGCATTCATGTGAACCGTAATGTGAGCCTTGTGATCCTGATAGGAGAAAGCTTTTACAGGTTTGCCATTAATAATATTTTCATTCTCTGTTACAGGGTCAGTTGGTTTAACATCATCCTTATCAGGAACAATCTTATCAACATCCTGCAATCCCATAGTCATCAGCATCTGTCTGTGCAACTCTGGCAAGTCATACATCTGAGGAGCCTGAGATGCTAACTGCAAAGCCGCTTGATACTGCATAACCCTTTGCGCCATTGTTGTTGCATTCGGATCAGAAACAGGAATGATATCAACCCTGTCATCAAAATCTTCTGCACGAACCCCTCCCGTCTCATAAGCATAAGCCTCAGGAAGATAAGTCTTAATCAAGGAAGCAAGTATCGAAAACTCTTTACGCATAGACGCATGAAGACGTGCCTGAACCGCAGACATAACTTTCATGCCACGCTCTATAATCGCCAGCGTTGTTCCGACAGGAGCCTCGCCATTCATGTCGCTGATCTTCATATCAGCAAGAGAAGCAAACCTTCTGCCTTCTTCTACAATATTCCCCAGCAACTGGTATAAAACACCACTGGGTTCTTTGTACGGCATGAATGTAATGTTGTCACGGATCGCTCCGCCAGGAACGTCTACGTCCCTAAACTCACCTGGCATGATTGGACTCTGGTCACCCTTAATCCTTAGCCCTCTTGCTTTTAATCCAGCAGGAAGATTAGAAAGAGTCCCTGCATCAACAAGCTGACGCAGAATAGATGTTGCCGATTTTGTCAAACCGCCAATGCAATGGATTAATCCGTATCCGTAAAAACCCAATGATGGCAAGTACTTATAATGAACAAAGTGAAGCATCTTTGTCTTGGAAGGATTATCTTCTTCCCAGTTGCGATAAATAGAAAGCACCTTACCTGAGGTCTTATCAATGGTGACAACGTAAGGAAGAGCAATACCTGTTTGCTCTCCATCCTGTTCATCTTCAAAGTTTACAAGATCAAGATCAACATGACACTCTAGCAACGTATAACGATCATCATACTCGAATGAAGGACGTTCACCCTGCAATTGATTGTACTGCTCTTGAACTTTTGTATAATCAGGAGAAGGATTTCCTAAATCAATATCTCTGTAGAACCCTGCAATCTGAAGCTTTCTCACTTCATTCTTTGTCTTCTTCATTACATGAGTATAGCGCCCACAGCTATTTAAATCAGAAGCTCCATACGCCACGACCATATCTTCAGCAGGAACAAACACGGCTGTTGGTCTTTCCATGTCTGTATCATAGTAGACTTTCTTAAAGGCACTTCCTGCCAACGGCAGAGCAAACAACATGTTTTCATGTTCGCTTCGGTAATCAGGCATACCTTCAGTAAGCTGATAATTCATTTCTGTCTTAACACGGTTGGCTTGCTTTTCTTTTTCTTCTGTAAGCTCACCAACGATCTGCGTCTTCACAGGTCCTTTTGCTGGAAAGGTTTCCATAATTGACTGAGCCTGAAAACGAATAACAGCTTCAGCAAGAACAGGATGGAAAACACCACAAGCTCCAGGCCATGGAGTTGTTCTCTCTTCAATCTTTAAACCCAGAAGATCAAGACCCTTAATGTAAGTTTCTTCCCACTCGCTTCGTGAGTTACGATCTGCTTCAAAAGCTCCCACAACATCCGAGGTAATACTTCCCAACTCACTGTCATCAAGATGCTCTGCTAAGTTAGCACCAAACTCTATATCATCTTCATTGGCATCAGGATCAAAATCAATAACGACACCTCCATCAGGTGTCTCAACAGAAACAGATTCAGGGTTTACAATTTCAATTTCTATTTCTTCTACGGAACCATCATCAGGCTCTCCCGAACCTGGCAACGCTTTTTCAATCGCCATTAATAATACTCCACATATCTTCGAGGCAGAGGATCGATTTCCTCATCCGTTGGGTTGCGTATAAAGCCACCCTGCCTGAACCGAAGCAAAGCTTGTGTTGAACTGTCTACTAAATCATCATGGTCTCCGCTAGGGAAAGAAGCAAACTCTTCGATAACTTCTTCTGCCCATCGGGTTGACGGTGCCCATACCATTCCTGAAGCAAACATATCTGCTACGGCATTCACACGGGCAATTTTATCATTACCTTTTGACGGTGTATACTCTGATACAGGTATTCCCATTTGCCTCAATTCAAAAACCAAAGGCATACCTGAAGCTTTCCCCTCAACTATAAACGCATCAGGATCGGTCTCCTGATACATTTCAAACGCTTTCTTTTTAAGCTCAGGAAATTCCATGCGTTCCTTAAAAGCATCCAGTAAAATAATATGCATGGCATCTTTTTCCTCATTGTGGAAAACACCCCATGTGGTGCAGGCTGAGTAGTCCGACCTTTCCGTTTTAAGAAAAGCTGTATCCCAACTTTGAATAACAAACTCGCAGGGCGGAGGATACTTTCCTTTCCACTCCTGCCACCATTCTCGTTTTACCAGCGCCCCTTCTTCTGAAGTCGGGTCCTGCTGATACTGGGCTGTCCACTTGGATAAAGGAAGTTCAGCCCGTAACGATTCAAGTTCTTTAACATTCCAGTACTCAGGCCACAAAGATTTACCAGACGGCATAATTGCAGGAAGCTGGATAACTTCCCACTCGTCCGATCCATCACGCTTGACAGAGTTATCAATAATCTTTCCCGTAAGATCACGCTTGCTCCAGCGTGTCATCACCACAATGATAGCTCCGCCAGGTTGTAGTCTCTGTCGAGGACCTGATGTGTACCACTCATAAACTCGATCAAAAACTTCAGGATGGTACTGACCCTGAGCTGCATCCTGTTCCGAATGAGGATCATCAATAATCAAAATGTCAGCACCCTTACCTGTAACAGCACCACCAACACCGATAGCAAAGTACTCACCGCCCTCGTTGGTATTCCAGCGACCTGCGGCCTTGCTGTCTGACTGAAGCTTTGATTTAGGAAATATATCTTTAAATCCCTGATCATTAAACAGGTTACGAACTTTCCTGCCAAAGCCTACTGCCAGTTCTGCGGTATGCGCCGTCTGAATAACTTTCTTATTAGGCTCTTTCCCCAAGAACCATGCAGGCAAAAGGAAAGATGCAAACTCTGATTTAGTATGGCGAGGCGGCATATTAATAATTAACCGCTTTAGTTTTCCTTCAGCTACACGCTGGAAAGCTTCTGCCATAACTGCATGATGTGATCCCTCAATAAATGCAGGCCACACCGATTTTACAAAAGATAAAAAACTATCCTGACTTGTCTCACGCTTCTTCGCTGTCTCAAGTTTGCCAACCAACTCAAGCAACTCACACTGCTCATGGTAAGGCAGTTGGCTAATCTGGGACTGAAGAGCTTCTAAATTCATTTATACAACAGAACCATAAAAAGCAATTCCGACAACGATACCTGCAAGAAACCCTGTACTCAAACATGACCAATGTCGTTTCAAATAATCAAAGTTCATTTTCTACTCCATATCTCATAGGAACATTCCTCGTTAGTAGCAACATCCCACATTGCTACAGCCAAAGCACGATCAGGAGAACCGCCTTTCTGCAAGTAATCCTCACGCCAATCCATGTTAGCCCAACGTGTAGGGCGGTAACTGGAAAATTGTTCTCGACCTTTTCGGCAAGCCCACAGTCTTTCAGGACAAACCAAAGCCATCTTCTCCACACCAATCTTAAAAGCATGGTCTATGAAAGGCCGTATATCCTTGAAGGGAGGATTAGTCACCAGCATAGGAGCCAGTGTTCTCCTGTAATCAAAAAAGTTATTCCCCATAGAGATATCTGTAGTCATTACAGATCGACCTGTCTTACGTATCTCATCCGCAAAGCGACCGTCACCTGAGCAAGGCTCCCACACGGAAACCATCGGCTGACGCTCCACCCATCTTCTTACCAATTCCTTTACGATACTTAAAGGCGTTGGATAGTTATCATGCATTTTTCTTTTCATTAAAAACAAAGAGAGGGACAGGAGTTGAACCTGTCATTAGATGTTAACGCATCCTGAACTTAGCCGTTAAACTAAATAATCATTCATCGCCCAACACGCCTCTCTTAACCCTCCTTTTAAAAAAGTCCTGTCATCAGGTCAGTTAATACCTAGCCTGATGAACAGGCACAAGTTTTAAATAAAGGGAGGAAAAATGAAACACCTGCACCACTGTGCAAGTGTAAACACCCTACCCCCCTTGACCCGATTCTGTCAACTCCTTATGTAATTTTTTTCCAAGCTGGGCATATCCTTCGATATCATCCCAATGATCATCCGCATACGAACCTGATATTATTCTCGCCACTTTATGCAGAATATTAATTACGGCAAACTCATGGGGTTCGATTGCACATCCTTCCTTGTGTATCATCAAAGATGATATAAGATCGCCAGCCAAAGTAAAAGTCTTGTGGGCATCCCCATGGGTAGTCTCACGCTCCCGAATAAGCGCAAGAACCTTTTCATTATCATCAATCAATGAACAAGCCCCTTCTCTATAAAAAGCTGTTGCATATCACCTGTACTGACAGCGCACAATGATCCGTTTTTCTGTGACATAAACAAACTCCAGTTATCTTCAGCATCATTCCGATAAAGCATAAAGGTAACACCATGGTGACCTTGACCCCACCATAAAGGCTTCAGTCCATGATCATACTTAACCTTGCTAAGAATATTTTCAGGAAGTTTGCAATCAAGGGAAAGATAGTGAGCACCAGGAATAAGTTCGTCACTCGACAACTCCCTGCCTCTAGGTACCATTGGTACCATAGGTACCTGTCTTGGTACAAGCTTTAATTTAGTATCTGTACCTAAACTAGAAGAATATAATATATTAGGTACTAAGATAGAGCCTAGTACTAGTATATAACCTAGTACCTGTAGTCGTGAAAATAAATTAAACATGGAACCTCCTATGGTACATGGTACCAATTTAAAATTTAGGGGGACCCCAGTGGTCCTCCTCCCAGAACCAGAATAGCAAAAAGGGTAGGGGGGTGTCAACTCTTAAAGACTCCTGTGAGAAGAATAGGTAAAGTATGAAAACAGTCACATGATTTGTGTGGATTAGCCTGCGGTGGTGGGGGAGTGGATCAGAGCCAAAAAGGGGGGGTCTAGGGTAGTCCCCAAAAGGTCCAATGTTTTCAATGACTTAGGGGCATAAAGCTTTTTTGCCTAGGCTTTCAGCCATTTCCCAGACATGGGAGCATCGAAGCTCCACAGAATTACAGCAGTAACGCAATCACGCACCCAGCAGGGAGTACTCCACAGCAATAGGGATAGGGTGGGGCTTGTTAGGAACTCTTGCTACCCAGTAGGGCATGGATGCGCTGTTGCAGGTCCTCAGATATCGCCGTGGAATCACGAGTATCCTCTGTCGCAATGCGATCTTGAAACAGTGAACCGCCTTGATC
>TARA_R110002110_G_scaffold29785_7_pt1 | contig 17948 bp, 15 predicted proteins | sample TARA_R110002110 | Tara Oceans TARA_R110002110 (sample SAMEA4397330) | marine metagenome | biome: Polar Biome; feature: [SRF] surface water layer (ENVO:00010504); material: water (ENVO:00002006), including particulate matter (ENVO:01000060) such as... | depth 5 m
GGCGACAAGGCCGCCTACCGTGAAAAAGAATTCGGCATTTGGCAAAGCTGGACATGGGCCGAGGCCGCCGAAGAAATCCGCGCGATGGCGCTTGGTTTTCTCGCCCTCGGGCTGGAGCGCGGCGATCACGTCGCGATCGTCGGCCGCAACCGCCCGCAGCTTTACTGGTCGATGGTCGCGGCGCAGATGTGCGGTGCAATCCCCGTGCCGCTGTACCAAGATGCCGTCGCCGACGAGATGGCCTATGCCATGGACCATTGCGGCAGCCGCTTTGTCGTTTGCGGCGATCAGGAGCAGGTGGACAAGACCCTCGAGATCGAGGGCAAGGTGCCGCATATCGAACAGATCGTCTATGTCGACAAGCGCGGCATGCGCAAATACGACCACAGCCGCATGAACGCGATGGCCGATGTGATGGCCGAAGGTCGCGCTGCCCACAGCCGCCTGGAAAAGGAACTGGACGCGCGGATCGCCGAGTTGACCTATGACAGCACCTGCGTCATGCTCTATACCTCCGGCACGACGGGCAAGCCCAAGGGCGTCGTGCTGTCGAACCGCAACATCATCGAGACCTCGAAAAACTCGTCGGAGTTTGACCATCTGCGTGCCGGCGACGAGGTGCTGGCCTATCTGCCGATGGCCTGGGTGGGCGATTTCATCTTCTCGATCGGTCAGGCGATGTGGACCGGTTTCTGCGTCAATTGCCCCGAAAGTGCGCAGACCATGATGACCGACCTGCGCGAGATCGGTCCGACCTATTTCTTTGCCCCGCCGCGCGTCTTTGAAACCCAGTTGACCAATGTGATGATCCGCATGGAGGACGCCGGGCGCTTCAAGAAATGGCTGTTTGACAGATATATGGCCGTCGCCCGCCGCATCGGCCCTGACATTCTCGATGGCAGGCCGGTGTCCGGTGCCGATAAATTCGCCTATTGGCTGGGTGATATCTTCATCTATGGCCCGTTGAAAAACACCCTCGGCTTTTCGCGCATCCGGGTGGGCTATACAGCGGGCGAGGCGATCGGCCCCGAGATTTTCAGCTTTTACCGCTCGCTCGGGATCAACCTCAAGCAACTCTACGGTCAGACCGAGGCCTCGGTCTTCATCACCCAACAGCCCGATGGCCAGGTGCGCGCCGATACCGTGGGCGTGCCCTCGCCGGGTGTCGAGGTCAGGATTGCCGACAATGGCGAGGTGTTCTACCGCAGCCCCGGCACTTTTGAGTCCTATTACAAGAACCCCGAAAGCACCGCCTCGACCAAAGACCCCGAAGGCTGGGTTGCCACCGGCGACGCCGGGTTCTTCGAGGAAGACACCGGCCATCTGCGCATCATCGACCGCGCCAAGGATGTCGGCAAGATGGCCGATGGCAGTCTTTTCGCCCCGAAATACGTCGAAAACAAATTGAAGTTCTACCCGGCGATCCTCGAGGCCGTGGTCTTCGGCGCCAGCCGCGATTTCTGCACCGCCTTCATCAACATTGATCTGACGGCCGTCGGCAACTGGGCCGAACGCAACAACATCGCCTATTCCAGCTATCAGGAACTCTCGCAGCATCCGCGGGTGCTGGAGATGATGCGCGGCCATGTCGCCGAGGTCAATCAATCCGTCGCCGCCGACCCGATGTTGTCAGGCTGCCAGGTGCACCGCTTCCTGATCCTGCACAAGGAACTTGACGCCGATGACGGCGAAATGACCCGCACCCGCAAGGTCCGCCGCAAGGTGATCGAGGAAAAGTTCAGCGACCTGATCGACGCGCTCTATAGCGGCAAGACGGAAATCTACACCGAAACCGAAGTCACCTATGAAGACGGCCGCAAAGGCGCGATCAAGGCCACCCTGACGCTGGCCGACGCCGACGTCGCCCCAGCCCAGAGGATGGCCGCCGAATGAAAGTGTCATTTAGTTTTTTGAATATCATTGATGCGTTGCGCAGCGATCTTGTAGGCGCTTGGCGGGTCGGCCGGATCAGTGCCATGCAATTTGCAAACCATTGCGACGGCATTTTCAGCGGTCAGGCCGCTCGTCAGCGCGACAGCGATGGCACCATCAACGAAAAGATCGGGTTGTTGTTTCATCTGTTCTCCTTTTCGCAAAGGACAATCTCATCGTCGCGCCTCGCTACAAATGCACCAAGAATTTCTAGTGCTAAATATATATATATCAGCATGTTAGGTTATGGTTGTGTTCAACGAACATTCCATACCCGGATGCTTAAAGGCGGTCAAAATGCTTGATTCTCCAGAAGGCTACACCACCCCTGACGGTCGCCAGATCGGCGGCGTGATGATGGAGATGAAAAACATCACCCTGCGCTTTGGCGGTGTGGCGGCGATCACCGACATTTCTTTTGACATCCGCGAGGGCGAGATCCGCGCCATCATCGGGCCGAACGGCGCCGGCAAGTCGTCGATGCTGAATGTGATCAGCGGTTTTTATGTGCCCCAGGAAGGCGAGGTCTGGTTTCACGGCGAAAAGCGCAAGCCGATGAAGCCCTATCAGGTCGCCGCCCAAGGCATCGCCCGTACCTTCCAGAACATCGCGTTGTTCGAGGGGATGTCGGTGCTCGACAACATCATGACAGGCCGGTTGACGCAGATGAAATCCAACATGCTCGAACAGGCAATCTGGTGGGGCCGTGCGAAGCGCGAAGAGACGGCGCACCGCGAGAAGGTCGAAAAGGTCATCGACTTTCTGGAGATTCAACACATCCGAAAAACCCCGGTGGGGCGTCTGCCTTACGGCCTGAAAAAGCGCGTCGAACTGGCCCGCGCTCTGGCGGCGGAACCGAAACTGTTGCTGCTCGATGAGCCGATGGCAGGAATGAACGTCGAGGAGAAGGAAGACATGAGCCGCTTCATCCTCGATGTGAATGATGAATTCGGCACCACCATCGCGTTGATCGAGCATGACATGGGCGTGGTGATGGATATCTCTGACCGCGTCGTCGTGATGGATTATGGCAAGAAAATCGGTGATGGCACCCCGGACGAGGTGCGCAGCAACCAGGCCGTCATCGACGCCTATCTGGGGGTGTCACATGACTGAACAGTCCGCAACGCCTACCCGCGCTGCTGCTGCCACCCCACCCACAGGAAAGGCCGCACCTGATGTCTGATACCTTCTTTTTCGCAACCGAGGTGATGCTGAACGGGCTGATGGCCGGCGTGATGTACAGCCTCGTGGCGCTGGGCTTCGTGCTGATCTTCAAGGCTTCGGGCGTGTTCAACTATGCCCAGGGGGTACTGGCCCTGTTCGCGGCACTGACCCTGGTCGGGTTGCAGGACGGGCAGGTGCCCTTCGCGCGCCTGCTCAACGTGGTCTTCGGAACGGATCTGGGTACCTTCGGCTGGACGTTGCCCGCACTGGTCGCCATCCTCCTGACGGCGGTAATCATGGTGCTGCTTTCGGTCATCATTGAACGCTACATCCTGAAACATCTGGTCAACCAGGAACCGATCATCCTGTTCATGGCCACCATCGGGCTTGCCTATTTCCTCGAGGGTCTGGGCGACGTGATGTGGGGGGCCGAGATCAAAAAGCTGGATGTCGGTCTGCCTCAGGGGGTGTCCGACATGATCGAGAACGTGACCTACAACTGGTTCGGCTACGGCTTTTTCATCGACAAACTCGATGTCGTGGCAGCCCTGGTCGCTGCGGCCCTGGTTGTCAGCCTGACAATGTTCTCGCAATACACCAAATATGGTCGCGCCCTGCGCGCTGTGGCCGATGACCACCAGGCGGCACTGTCCGTCGGCATCTCGCTGCGCTTCATCTGGGTGCTGGTCTGGTCAATTGCCGGTTTCGTGGCGCTGGTCGCGGGCATCATGTGGGGCACCAAATCCGGGGTGCAGTTCTCGCTCTCGCTGATCGCACTCAAGGCGCTGCCAGTGCTGATGCTGGGCGGTTTCACCTCGATCCCCGGTGCGATCGTCGGCGGCCTCATCATCGGCATGGGCGAGAAACTGTTCGAGTTCTTTGTCGGCCCGATGATCGGCGGGGCCACCGAAAACTGGTTCGCCTATGTGCTGGCGCTTCTGTTCCTCGTCTTCCGGCCTCAAGGGCTGTTCGGCGAAAAAATCATCGAAAGGGTATAAGCCATGACCATCCACCCTTTCATCTGTTTGAAAATATCCCACGGGGGGTCCGGGGGGTGTGAAACCCCCCGGCGCGCGCTGGCGGTAACCCCGATGGAGGTCAACTGATGTTCTACCGTGAGGCAGGCGATTTCAAAGCCACCTATCCCGAAGACAACCAGACCTTCCCGATCCGCTTTGATCGGCTGCGGTATTACGCCGTGCTGGTGGTGGCTTTCGGGGTCATCCCGTTTTTCATTAATGATTACTGGGCCAACGCGGTCTTTGTGCCCTTCCTGATCTACGCAATAGCCGCGCTCGGGCTCAACATCCTGACCGGCTATTGCGGCCAGCTCAGCCTTGGCACCGGCGGTTTCATGGCCGTGGGGGCCTATGCGGTCTACAAGCTGATGACGGCCTTCCCGGATATAAATATCGTCATCCACGTCTTGCTGGCGGGCCTGGTGACGGCGGCGGTCGGCGTGGTGTTCGGCTTGCCCAGCCTGCGGATCAAGGGCTTTTACCTGGCCGTGGCAACGCTGGCGGCGCAGTTCTTCCTCGTCTGGCTGTTCAACAAGGTGCCGTGGTTTTACAACTACTCGGCCTCGGGCCAGATTTCCGCGCCAGAGCGCAGCATCTTCGGTGTCATGCTGACCGGCGCGAACACCAGCGCGTCGGCGAAATACCTGGTCACAGCGGCGTTCCTGTTCGGTCTGGCCTGGTTGGCGCGCAACCTGACGCGCGGCACGATGGGCCGCAAATGGATGGCGATACGCGATATGGACATCGCGGCCGAGATCATCGGGGTGAACCCGCTGACGACCAAGCTGTCGGCCTTTGCCGTTTCCAGTTTCTTCATCGGGGTCTCGGGCGCGTTGTTCTTTTCGGTCTACCTTGGTGCCGCCGAGGTCGGCGAAAGCTTTGGCATCGACAAAAGCTTTCTGGTGCTGTTCATGGTGATCATCGGCGGCCTCGGTTCGATCTTCGGCAGTCTGGTGGGGGCGGCGTTTCTGGTCTTGTTGCCGGTCTTCCTCAAGAACCTGCTGGTGGGCGCGCTGGGCTGGCCTACGGACCTTGCGGCCTATCTGGAGTTGATGATCGTCGGTGCGCTGATCATCGTCTTCCTGATTGCGGAACCGCACGGGCTGGCGCAACTTTGGCGCGTCACGAAAGAGAAACTCCGGCTTTGGCCCTTCCCGCATTGAGGGCCCGGCCAATCAACAAGACCGCGGCATACGCGGCATGACAAAATCAAATCCAATGGGAGGAAATAGACGATGAAACTCAGATACGCGGCCCTTGTTGCCGCCGCTCTTGCTACCGCAGCGCCAGTTTTGGCGCAGGAACTGTACTTTCCCTCGCTCAGCTATCGCACCGGGGCATTTGCGGCAGGCGGCATCCCCTTTGCCGATGGTTACAGCGATTACCTGACCCTGTTGCAAGAGCGCGACGGTGGTATCGGCGGCGTGCCGATCCGCCAGTCCGAATGCGAGACCGGCTACAACACCGAGAAGGGTGTGGAATGCTACGAGTCGATCAAGGCCGACAATCCGCTGGTGCTTCAGCCGCTGTCGACCGGGATCACCTATCAGTTGATCCCCAAAGTCACTGCGGACGGCATCCCGCTGCACACCATGGGCTATGGCCGGACCTCGGCCAAGAACGGCAAGGTTTTCAAGGATGTCTTCAACTACCCGGCCAACTACTGGGACGGGGCGTCGATTGCCATCAAATACCTGTTGTCCGAAAACGGTGGCGACCTGAAGGGCAAGAAGATCGCGCTGCTCTATCACAACTCGGCCTATGGCAAGGAACCGATCCGGACGCTGGAAGCGCTGGCCGTAAAACATGGTTTTGAGCTGACACTTATTCCCGTGGACAGCCCCGGCCAGGAGCAAAAGTCGCAATGGTTGCAAATCCGCCGAGAGAAACCGGACAACGTTTTGTTCTGGGGTTGGGGTGTGATGAACCAGGTTGCCATTCAGGAAGCGGCCAACATCCGCTACCCGATGGAAAATTTCATCGGCATCTGGTGGTCGGGCTCTGAAAACGACGTGCTGCCTGCCGGCGACGCGGCCGATGGCTACAAGTCGCTGGCCATGCATGGCACCGGTATGGATTACCCGGTTTACGCCGACCTGAAGAAATACGTTCTTGATGCCGGAAAGGCTGCAGGAGCGGGCGATCAGGTGGGCTCGGTCCTGTATTCGCGTGGTATGTATGCGGCCTTCCTCGCAGCCGAGGCTGCAAAGAAAGCCCAGGAACTGGCCGGCACGGGTGCCATTACTCCGGCACAGATGCGCGACGGGATGGAAGCCCTGGTTGTGACCGAAGAGTCGATGGCCGCCGCCGGGTTGCCGAACTTCGGCTATCCCTTCGCCGTGAGCTGTGAAAACCACGGCGGCGACGGCTATGGCCTCGTGCAGCAGTGGGATGCGACCGCGAAGAAGTGGAACCTGATCACCGAGTGGATCCAGTCTGATCAGGCGGTCGTCAACGCGCTGGTTGCCGAGGACAGCGCCGCTTTTGCTGCCGAAAACAACATTGCAGAACGCTGCAACTAAGCCCTGATCTCTGGCCGGGGGCAACGACCCCCGGCCGGGATTTCCCCAGAATTTTTCGCAGAGTTGACCCCCATGCTTGACGCCACCCCAGAGACAGAGACCCTCCTTGAGGTCAATAATATCGAGGTGATCTACAATCATGTGATCCTGGTGCTGAAGGGTGTCAGCCTGACGGTGCCCAAGGGCCGGATCACCGCCCTTCTGGGTGGCAACGGGGCCGGAAAGACCACGACGCTGAAAGCGATTTCCAACCTGCTGCGCTCGGAACGCGGCGAGGTGACCAAAGGCTCGATCAGCTACAGGGGCGCGCCGATCGAGGCGCTGGACCCTTCCGAGATGGTGCGCAACGGCGTGATCCAGGTGATGGAGGGGCGCCATTGTTTTGAGCACCTGACAGTCGAGGAAAACCTGCTGACCGGGGCCTACACCCGCACCGAAGGTGCCGCAGCCATCGCGGCAGACCTGGAAATGGTTTACAATTATTTCCCGCGCCTGCGCGAACGCCGCAAAAGCCAGGCGGGCTATACCTCGGGCGGAGAACAGCAGATGTGCGCCATCGGTCGCGCGTTGATGAGCCGCCCCGAGATGATCTTGCTGGACGAGCCTTCGATGGGCCTCGCCCCGCAGCTTGTCGAACAGATCTTCGAGATTGTGAAGGCGGTGAATGCCAACGAGGGCGTGACCTTCCTGCTGGCGGAACAGAACACCAACGTCGCGCTGCGCTATGCCCATACCGGATACATCCTGGAATCGGGCCGCGTGGTGATGGAGGGCACGGCGCAGGAATTGCGCGAAAACCCGGATGTGAAGGAGTTCTATCTGGGCATGTCCGACAAAGGGCGCAAAAGCTTTCGCGACGTGCGCAGCTATCGCCGCCGCAAGCGGTGGCTGGCATGAGGGGGGATGCAGTTTTGACCTATTTTGACAATCTCGAAATCCGCAGCATGGACGCGCGCCAAGCCGGTCAGCTTGCGCAACTTCGTGCCCAATTCACCCGCGTTGCTGCTGCGGGGGCCTGCGGTATCAGCGACAGCGCACCGCAAAGCCTCGACGATCTGGTCAAGCTGCCCGTGCTGCGCAAGTCTGATCTGGTGACCTGGCAAAAGGAAAACCCGCCCTTTGGCGGGATTCCCACCAGCAATATTACCCATATTTTCCAATCGCCCGGCCCGATCTATGAACCCGGCAGCAGCAAGCCTGATTGGTGGCGTATCGGCCGCTTTTTGCATGCTTGCGGCATTGGCGCGGAAGACATTGTGCAAAACTGCTTTGGTTATCATCTTACGCCAGCGGGCATGATATTTGAAAACGGCGCGCGGGCGGTTGGGGCGCGGGTGATTGCCGCAGGCACCGGCCAGACCGAACTGCAGGTGCGCGCGGCGGTGGATATTGGCGCTACGGCCTATGCCGGGACGCCGGACTATCTGAAAATCATCCTCGACCGGGCCGATGCGATGGGGGAGCAGCTGAAGATCAACCGCGCTGCGGTAGGGGCCGGGGCGCTGTTCCCGTCCTTGCGTAAGGAATATGAGGAGCGGGGCATTCACACCTTGCAATGCTACGCGACCGCCGACCTTGGCAACATCGCCTACGAATCCCCCGCGATGGAAGGGATGATCATTGACGAGGGCGTCATTGTCGAAATCGTGCGTCCCGGCACCGGCGATCCGGTGGCCCCGGGCGAGGTCGGCGAGGTTGTCGTCACCACCCTGAACCCAGACTATCCGCTGATCCGCTTTGCCACGGGTGATCTTTCGGCGCTGATGCCGGGTGTCAGCCCCTGCGGCCGCACCAATATGCGTATCAAGGGCTGGATGGGCCGTGCCGATCAGACCACCAAGATCAAGGGCATGTTCGTGCGCCCCGAACAGGTCGCAGCCCTGGTTGCCGCCCACGCCGAGGTGACCCGTGCGCGGGTTATCGCCACTCGTCGCGGTGAAATGGACGAAATGACCGTAAAGATCGAGACCAGGGCCGCCAATCCGGCGCTCTATGACGCATCCGTGCTTGAGACATTGAAACTTCGCGGTAAGGTCGAACTTGTCCCGCCGGGGTCTTTGCCAAACGACGGCAAGGTGATCGAGGATCTGCGCCAGTACGACTGAGGCGATCCTGGCGGCTGGTTTGACCGGAGGAAAGCACGATGCGTATTTGGGTTGGAATTGCGGCGGTGGTGGTGATGGCCTTGCCCGCCTGGTCGGCAGATCGGGCGCTGGTCATCGGCAACCAGAACTATGCCAATGCCTCGCCGGTTTACGGTGCGTCCGCGGCGGGTCGCGCGGCGGCGGCGTTGCGCTCGGCCGGGTTCTCGGTTCTCGACGGCAATGATCTGATCGCCGGTGATCTGCGTCAGCGGCTGTCCGACCTGTGGCAAGTTGCCGGGCCGCGTGATCGTCTGGTTATCCTGCTGCTGGGGCATTTTGCGAAATCCACCGGGAACAGCTGGTTTCTGGGCACCGACGCTTCGACCCCCGATCTGGCGACTGTCGGCGGGGTCGGGCTCGACCTTGCGACCGTGCTCGCCGTGGCGGCGCAGGCTCCGGGTGGCGCGGTGGTGTTGCTGGGCACCGAAGACCGGCGCCTGCCGCTGGAAAAGGGCCTGACCGCGGGTATCGGCCCGCTGGACGTTCCACAGGGCGTGGTGTTGATCCGGGGTGATGCGCGGGAAGTGGCACAATTCGCGTCGGTTTCCCTCACCCTGAAGGGCGAAAGCCTGGCCGACATGCTGGCTGGCAGCAGTCTTGTGGCCACCGGCTTCCTGCCCGCTACGGTGCCCTTCCGCGCCGATACGGCGTCGGGCCCGGTGGTGACCGCGCCGCCGCCGGTCAGTACCGGCCAGAGCACCGCCGAAAGGGCCGCAGAGGATACGGCCTGGGGCCTCGCCAACCGGGCTGGCAGCATTTCAGGCTACGAGGCCTATCTCACCAAATACCCCGCAGGTCGCTTTGCCGCCCTGGCCCGCTCGGCGCTGGAGCGTCTGCGCAATGATCCGCAGGTCCGCGCGCAAATGGCCGAAGATGCCCTGGGCCTCAACCGTGATCAGCGCCGTACCGTCCAGCGGCAACTGTCCTTGTTGGGCTTTGACCCGCACGGCATTGACGGCCTGTTCGGACCCGCCAGCCGCACCGCGATTTCCGGGTGGCAGCGCAGCCTCGGGTTGCCCGCCACCGGCTATCTGTCGCGCGATCTTCTGACCCGGCTGACGGCGCAGGCTGACCGCCGCGCGGCAGAGCTGGAGGCAGAGGCTGCGGCGCGCAAGGCGGCTCAGGACCGACAGGACCGGCTCTACTGGGATCAGAGCGGGGCGCAGGGCGATGAACCCGGCCTGCGCGCCTACCTCAAGCGCTTTCCCGACGGGCTGTTCGCCGAAATCGCCGCCGATCGTCTCGCGGTCTACGAAGACCGGCGTCGTACCGAAACCGCAGCGCAGGAACGCGCGGCCTGGGATCGTGCCGTGACCGCCAACACCGCGCAAAGTTATCGCGACTACCTGGCGCAGTTTCCCAGCGGTGTCTTTGTGGATGAAGCCTCAGCACGCATCGAGGCGTTGCAGGCCGAGTCCCGGGACGGTGCAGACCGTGCCCGCGCAGAGGCCACCGAAAATGCGCTCGGCCTGCCGGCCCTTGCCCGCAGCCTGATCGAAAAGCGGCTCGAAGCACTTGGCTTCAATCCGGGTGAAACCGACGGCGTCTTCGACAACCGCACCCGTCGCGCCATTCGCCGTTTCCAGACGTCGCGCAACCAGCCCGCTACCGGCTATCTCGATCAGGCCGCGGTTGTGGCGCTGCTGGCCGGGGGCATCATCAAGTTCGGAAACTGAGCCGCAGGGCCACCGGGACACAGAGTAGCGGCGCCACAGTTTCCGCGCTCGCGGCGTCTTTTCGGTAAAAATATCCCACGGAGTGCCGGTTGGTCCACCATTGCTGCGAAGACCACCAGGCGCGGGGAGTGAGACCACCGCTCCGGCGCGCCGGTTTTTCCCGGCGAAATAACAGCGCGCCGCCGGTGCCTCCCGGCCTGTCTAACCTCCGCCCATCCGCGCGGCCTGGGCCAGCAGCGCCTCGACCAGTGGCGTCTGCGGGTCGCGGGCGGCGGCGATCAGCCCAACCTGATGCTCGGCCTCCGGTTCTGTGATCGGCAGCGCGCAGAGATCGCCACCCTTTTGCACTACCAGATCGGCCAGACCCTTGGGCACCACCGAGGCCCAGCCGCCACTGCGCACATGTGCGATCAGCGCGAGCGATGAGTTGCTTTCCACCCGCGCCTCGACCTTCGCCCGTGCCTCTGCCAGGTGCTGGTTGATGATGCGACGGTTCTGCATGTCGCCGGTCAGCAGGCACAGCGGCTGTTCGGCGACCTCGGCCCAGGTCACCCGGGCGCGGGTGGCCAGCGGTGCTGTTTTCAGGCACAACAGCCGGTAAAACTCGGTATAGACCGGTTGGCGGATCACCCGACCCAGCGGTTCGTTGTCGAGATAGGTCAGGCCGGCGTCCAATTCCAGCGCCTCGATTCCGGTCAGGATTTCGGCCGAAGTCCGCGACAGGATCTGAAGGTGCAGCGCCGGGTGGCGGGCCATCAATGGGCCGGTCAATCCGGCCACCATCGTCAGCGCCGTGGGGATGACACCGATGCGCAGCGTTCCCGTCAACCCATACCGTACCGCCCGCATTTCGGACTTCAGCGCGCGGGCATCGGCCACGATCCGCCGCGCCCAGATCAGCACCCGTGCTCCCTCGGGGGTCAACCCCTGGTATCGCGAGCCGCGAAACACCAGTTGCACGCCCAATTGCTCTTCCAACTGCCGGATCGCCGAAGACAGCGTCGGCTGCGTCACCCCGATCCGCTGCGCCGCGCGGCCGAAATGCCGCTCTGCCTCCAGCGCCAAAAACATCTCCAGCTTGTCGATCACCTGCGCGCACCCCTTCAAATTGTGCTGATGCTTGCAGCATTTGCAACGCAGGGCAAGAAATCACGCGGTCTTGCCTCGCCCTGTCTTGTTCCTGGTGCCACGGGGGCCTACATCCGTGCCATGCGTAAGTTTATTCCCTTTCTGAAAAAACCCCCCTTCGTTCCCGTGATCCGCCTTGACGGCGCGATCGGCGGCGGCGGACGCTTTTCCACCGCCTTGAACGACGCAGCCCTGGCGCCGTTGATAGAGCGCGCCTTTTCGCGCGGCAAGCCGGCGGCGGTGGCGTTGATTGTCAATTCGCCCGGCGGATCGCCGGTGCAATCCAGCCTGATCGCGGCACGGATCCGGCGCCTGGCGGATGAAAAGCAGGTGCCGGTTCATGCCTTTGTCGAGGATATCGCCGCCTCGGGTGGCTATTGGCTGGCCTGTGCCGCCGACAGGATCTGGGTCGACAATTCGTCGCTGGTGGGTTCGATCGGGGTGATCTTCGCAAGCTTCGGGTTCCCCGCGCTGATGGCGAAACAAGGGATAGAGCGGCGGGTGCACACGGCAGGCAAATCAAAATCGCTGGCCGACCCGTTCCTGCCCGAAAAGCCCGAAGATGTCGCCCGCCTGAAGGCGCTGCAAGAGCCGATACACCAGGCCTTCATCGACCATGTGCAGGCGCGGCGCGGCACGCGTCTTGCCGAAGGGGCCGACCTTTTCAACGCTGATATCTGGGCCGGACAGCGCGCGGTCGAACTCGGGCTGGCGGATGGCATCGCCCATCTGGTGCCGAAACTGAAGGATCTGTACGGCGACAAGGTGGTCCTTGTGCCGATGGGGCAGCGGCGCGGTCTGTTGCAACGCTTTGGCTTTGGCGCTTTCGGGGCCGGGATGGCCGAAGCCGCCCTGACCGGGGTCGAGGAGCGCGCTCTCTGGGCGCGATACGGGCTGTAGCGCGTGATCAAGGTTGTCACCCTTTTCCTGATCGTGATCGTCGTTCTGGCGATGTTCGGCAAGCTTGGCTGGCTGGGCTCGCTCGCGCCGACCAGTTTGCGCAAACCGAAGTTGTACCGAAAACACGGCATTTGCCCGCATTGCGGCAGGCATCTTATCGGCAAATCCGGCTGCGACTGCCGCAAAGCGCCAAGGAACGAAGGATAAACCCGCTGTGATGAGCAATGTTCTCTCTGTGGGCCTGGGTTTGATGCTTCTGGTATTCGCGGGCGACGCCCTGGTGCGCGGTGCCGTGAACCTGAGCCTGCGTCTGGGTATTCCGTCGCTGGTTGTGGGCCTGACGGTCGTGGCTTTCGGCACCTCGGCACCCGAGTTGCTGGTATCGATCAAGGCGGTGCTGGACAAAGCACCCGGCATTGCCCTGGGCAATGTCGTCGGTTCCAATATCGCGAATGTTCTGCTGGTGCTGGGCATTCCGGCAATGATCACCGTCATCCACAGCAGCGAGTTGGGTTTGAACCGCAGCTATCTGACGATGTTGGCCGCAACCTTGCTGTTTATCGCGGTCGCCTTCATGGGGCCGATTACCTGGTGGCATGGCCTGATCTTGCTGGCCGGTCTGGTGATGATGATGTTTGACAATTACTGCACGGCCCGTGCACACCGTAGTGCCTGTGCGGCAGATGCAGCGCTGGCTGGTGCCTGCGAAGAAGAAGAGCTTGAGGGCGCAGACCCGTCGTTGCCGTGGTGGAAGATCATCGCGTTTCTGGTTGTCGGCCTGGTCGGTCTGCCGTTGGGTGCCGATTTTCTGGTGGAGGGTGCCGCATCCATTGCCAGATCGCATGGAATTTCGGAAGCGGTTATCGGCCTGACATTGGTCGCTGTCGGCACCTCGTTGCCCGAACTGGCGACAACTGTGATCGCGGCCTTCAAAAAGCAAGCCGACGTCGCGATGGGCACTGTCATCGGGTCAAATGTTTTCAACCTGCTGGGCATTATAGGGGTGGCGGGCTTCGTCGGGAAAATCGACGTGCCGCTCTCGATGTTGCAGTCCGATCTGTGGGTGATGCTGGCAGCTTCCGTGATCCTGGTTCCCTTCATTTTGATGCGTCACAATATCACGCGGGCGGTGGGCGTGGTTTTCGTGTTGCTTTATTTGGCCTATACGGCCTCGCTGGTACTGTAGTGCCGGCGGCGTTGGTCACTGGTGGCGGACGGCGGCTGGGGCGGGCCATGGCGCTGTACCTCGCGCAGCGCGGCTATGACGTTGCGGTGCATTTCGCGGGTTCCGAGGTTGCGGCCGATGAGGTGGTGAGCGAAATCCGCGCGATGGGCCGCCGCGCCGTTGCCCTTCAGGCCGACCTGCTGGACGAGGCCGAAACCGCGGCGCTGCTGCCGCGCGCGGCACAGGCGCTGGGCCCGTTGACGGTGCTGGTCAACAACGCCTCGATCTTTGAATATGATACGATTCACACCGCCACCCGCGAAAGTTGGGACAGGCATATCGGCTCGAACCTGCGGGCACCCTTCGTGCTGATCCAGGCTTTCGCCGCCCAGGCCCCTGCCGCGGTCGTTGACGGTGCGGGCGAAGCCGTGGCCCGGAGCCTCGTGGTGAATATGATAGATCAGAGGGTCCGCAAGCCGACACCTGAATTCATGAGCTACACGCTGGCGAAAATGGGCCTTTGGGCCTTGACGCAGACCGCCGCCCAGGCGCTTGCTCCTGCCATCCGGGTCAATGCGATCGGGCCTGGCCCCACCCTGATCGGGGCGCGGCAATCACCGGATCACTTCGCCCGGCAACGCGCGAATACCGTGCTGCGACGCGGGTCGAATACCGGGGATATTGTCGCGGCACTTGGCTATTTCCTCGACGCGCCGGCGGTCACCGGGCAGTTGCTGTGCGTTGACGGCGGTCAGCATCTGGGCTGGCAAACGCCCGATGTTCTCGGGGTCGAGTGACGTCGGGGAAAGTGCCTGCGACAAGTTGTACACCTTCGGCAGAAGGGTCACAGGAACGTTACATATTTCTTAATGCTTTCAGGCGCTTGCCTTTGAAGTAATAAAATATCCAATGTTAACAACAACTTGAAAAACTGCCCAAAAAATGGGCAACGCCTTGAAGCGGGCCGAAAACAAGGAGAAAATGCGGCTGCCGGAATAGAACCAACAGACTTGTCCACAGAAACCGTGGATAGGTTTGGGCTTGCCCCGGCCCCCGGTTCATTGCAGCAGGGGAGAATCATTTGACCGGATCGGAAGGGGATGGATGGTGCAGACGGGCAACCAGGATACCGAGACGGGGCACAGCGTGATCCAGCGCTATCTGAAGACGTTGGACGGCTCTTCCGGCGTGTATCGCATGCTGAATGTGGCGTCCGAAGTGCTGTATGTCGGCAAGGCGCGCAACCTTCGGGCGCGTGTCTCCAGCTATGCGCGGCCCTCTGGTCATTCGGGGCGGATTGCCCGGATGATCTCGGAAACCGCCAGCATGATGTTCCTGACAACCCGCACGGAAACCGAGGCGCTGCTGCTTGAGCAGAACCTGATAAAGCAGTTGAAACCGCGCTACAACGTGCTGTTGCGCGACGACAAAAGCTTTCCCAATATCCTGATCCCGACGGGCCACCCTTTTCCGATGCTGAAAAAGCACCGTGGCAAGCGTTCAGAAAAAGGCCATTACTTTGGCCCCTTCGCCAGTGCCGGCGCGGTGAACCGGACGTTGAATCAGTTGCAGCGGGTCTTTCTGCTGCGCAACTGCACGGATGCGATGTTCGCCGGGCGCACGCGGCCCTGCCTGCAATATCAGATCAAGCGCTGCGCCGGGCCTTGTGTCGGCAAGGTGTCAGAGGCTGACTATGGCACCCTGGTCGCCGATGCCCGCCGCTTTCTGGAGGGCAAGACCACAACCGTACAGGCCAGTCTTGCGGCGGAAATGGGCAAGGCCAGCGACGATCTGGCCTTTGAACGCGCCGCGGCCCTGCGCGACCGCATCAAGGCGCTGACCCAGGTACAGTCGGCCCAGGGGATCAATCCGGCGTCGGTTGCCGAGGCGGATGTCATCGCGCTGCATCTCGACGGTGGCCAGGCCTGCGTGCAGGTGTTCTTCATCCGCGCCAACCAGTCCTGGGGCAACCGCGATTTCTATCCGCGCACCGGGGCAGGGGCAGAGGAGCCGGAAATCCTCGAAGCCTTCGTCACGCAATTCTACGACGGAAAAGAGCCGCCGCGCCTGATCTTGCTGTCGCATGCGGTCGATAACGCCGATCTCGTGATCAACGCGTTGTCGGCATCGGCGGGCCGCAAGGTTGACCTGCTGGTGCCACAGCGCGGTGAAAAGGCCGAACTGGTCGAAAACGCCGCCCGCAATGCCCGTGAAAGCCTGGCGCGGCGCATGGCGGAAAGTGCGACCCAAATCAAACTGCTGGCAGGGCTGGCCGAAGCGTTTGACCTCGAATCCCCGCCAAAGCGGATCGAGGTTTACGACAACTCGCATATCCAGGGCAGCAACGCGGTGGGTGGCATGATCGTTGCCGGGGCCGAAGGTTTCCTGAAATCGCAATACCGCAAGTTCAACATCAAATCCGACGCGGGTGCCAATTCGGATGACTTCGGCATGATGAAAGAGGTGCTGACCCGTCGCTTCGAGCGCCTGCTGAAGGAAGACCCGGAGCGCAAGACAGCGGCCTGGCCCGACCTGCTGCTGATCGACGGCGGGGCCGGGCAAGTCTCGGCGGTGGCAAGCATCATGTCGGACCTGGGGGTCGAAGACATTGCGATGATCGGCGTCGCCAAAGGCGTCGACCGCGATCACGGCAAAGAGGAATTTCACCGCCCCGGCAGCCGCCCCTTTGCCCTGCGTATGAACGACCCCGTGTTGTATTTCGTGCAGCGTCTGCGCGACGAGGCGCACCGCTGGGCCATCGGCGCCCACCGCGCCAAACGCGCCAAGGCGGTCTCGGCCACGCCGCTTGACGAAATCCCCGGCGTTGGTGCGGCACGCAAACGGGCCTTGCTGGCGCATTTCGGCTCTGCCAGGGCAGTCAGCCGCGCGGGCATTCCCGATCTGATGGCCGTCGGCGGTATTTCCGAACCCCTCGCCCGGAAAATCAGCGATTTTTTCAACGCAAAGGGGTGATGTTGCCATTTCTTGTGGATGCCGCTCGATTTGCATCGGCTGTGCTGGATGTCTACGCATGCGAACGGGGCAGATTTTTATCAATCGCGGTACATGGACGGCTCCTTTCCGGAGCAATGCGTCCGAATTCGTAGCGATGGCCGCACAAGGCGTTGATCGCCTCGGCCCGTTGTTTCACAAGTTGCTCGCGGGCGCGAAACGCCAATGCCCCAGGGGACCGGCTGTTTCGCTGTCTTCGGCTTCATGACCCGCATGGTCGGTCGCAGGGCGGCCTCGGCAATCACCTTCGCATCGGCGGGGCCGTTCCTCGGCCACTCGATGAACAGCTTGACGCAATGTGGGGCGGTCAGCCGCCCCGGTATCCGTGGCCGGTCGGTTTGCGCGTCCGGTAGTGGGCGCCTGGGTCATGTGCTTGATCCCATGGTCTGATGGTGCGATCCTTTCCCGGGAAGGGAAGGAAGCATCTTGGGGCAGGTTCGTCACGCAAGCGCCATGAGAACGTACGCTTGCGGGCAGCAATATTACCGCGCGGGCGAATGAAGGTGCAAAATGCCCTTTCCCCCGCCCCCGGAAACAGGCTACGACTTTGGCCATGAGATGGACGATACCCAACATTCTGACCGTCCTGCGCCTGCTCGCTGCACCCGGCGTCGCGGTGATGTTCCTGTATTTTCAGCGTCCCTGGGCCGATTGGTTCGCGCTTGCACTTTTCGTCTCGGCCGCGATAACCGATTTCTTTGACGGCTATCTTGCCCGCCTGTGGAAACAGGAAAGCAAGTTCGGCACCATGCTGGACCCGATTGCGGACAAGGCGATGGTCGTGATCGCGATCATGGTGATAACCGGTTATTCCGGGATGAACCCCTGGCTGATCCTGCCGGCGACGGTCATCTTGTTCCGAGAGGTGTTCGTCTCGGGGCTGCGCGAGTTTCTGGGACCCAAGGCGGGGCTGCTGAAGGTCACGCCGCTGGCGAAATGGAAGACCACGGCGCAGATGGTCGCGATTGCCGTGCTGTTCCTCGGCACCGGGCTGGAGTATCTGCACCTTCAAACCTCCCAACGGATGAATCCGGCGGATTTCGACGACCTGATGCGACGGGGCCCTGAAGATTTCAATCAACTCTGGCTGATCGCGAACGGGGGCTACTACGCAGGGATCACCGGTTTCGTACTTATCTGGATCGCGGCGGGCCTGACCTTTGTCACCGGTTTCGATTATTTCCTGAAGGCGCGGCCGCATCTGAAGGACGATACATGATCGAGGTGCTGTATTTTGCCTGGGTACGCGAACGTATCGGCCTGCCGCGCGAAACCGTAGCGAC
>TARA_R110002110_G_scaffold160271_1_pt1 | contig 17922 bp, 11 predicted proteins | sample TARA_R110002110 | Tara Oceans TARA_R110002110 (sample SAMEA4397330) | marine metagenome | biome: Polar Biome; feature: [SRF] surface water layer (ENVO:00010504); material: water (ENVO:00002006), including particulate matter (ENVO:01000060) such as... | depth 5 m
TTCTTGCGGTTCCATTCGTGAATATCGATCTGTGGTTGTTCCTCTCCGGTGAGAGCAATAAGCGTCCGCAGTTCGGCCGCATTGAAATCAAACTCCACGAGCCAGTCGTTCTTTGGCTTAATACACGCGCGAAACTCCTTGTTCATCGTGAGAATCGGCAGACTGTTTGGGTTTGTCGATAGACGCCCCGTGATGGTTCCCCACGGATTATAGTCACAAACGTGGTTGACGGCTTGCAGCGTGCGGTGAAAGTTCTGACCGCGGACGCTGCTCAAAAGATGTTTGATGGGATTGATATCGACATTGACGATCTGCGAACGGATGCTAGAGAGCATTTCCACAAGGTTATATGTCGACTGATAGTTCTCGGGTCTCAGGTAGGTCTCCAAAACGTGTTTTGTGATCCTATTTTTCGCCTCAAGATATCGAAAAAGGAAGTATTCGGGAACTGCGTCGTATAAACAGTTTTCTTCCAGGGACAGACATGATGTTCTAAAGGCCTTGAGACACGCTCTAAGCGTCTTCTTGATCTTTTCCCACTCCTCCTTCATATCTTCCGGGCAAACGTCTGTAATCGTCGCTCCTTGGCTGTAAATGCGGGCTATCTCATACCTCTTTCCCAACAGGTGAGGAGAATAGTCCCAGGTATCACCTTCGAGAGGAAGAGGGCTTTGAGGCACAATTGTATTGTTTGCATAATAACCAACACAATCAGCCTTCAAGTCTAGCGGTTGAAACAGCACTCTTTCCTCCGGTCTCTAGTACTGCACAGGCTCCGCGGAATACCCGAAAGCGCTGACAGATTCACTAGCTACTTCTAATACAGTATCCAGTATATCAGTTCTGGTCGCCTTGTCAACATCAAAATTGGTATTGAGAGCAGAATAGTTGGGAGGGTACAAAAAGTCCAGATAGGAGTCATTAATAAACTTTGCAACTCCGAGCTCAAGGGCGTGACCTGAACGATATAATTCGTAGGCGCGCCGGCGGACGGCCCCCAAGGCCGGGCCAGATCTCTGCACCTCCATATAACGCAAATCGCTATATAAATTAATCGTTTCTTTGGCAGTCAAACTATCAGATGGCCCGGGGGGCGCCAAATTACCGACGGTAGTGTGGAGTGGCTGCTGGGAGCAGCGGGGCCTATAGACCGTTTTTTCTTCCTCATAAATGGGATTAATATCATAATATTGAACATAGGCTCTGACTATCGACGCCGACAACAGGGTAATATCCGAGGTCCAGGCGCGAAAATAATAGGTAGCAAAAAATGTACCTTTTGTAACGGAGCTATACGAGTCCCTCGCGGGGAAAAGTGTGGCATAATGGCGCATAGCGCTCGAAAACAAATCAGCAGTTAGGATCCACGGAACATTCTTATCTACTAGGAAACCATACTTCTTGGCTGCTTGTATATAGAATAAGAAATTTGGATCTCCTACAAACTGATCATATTTAGCACTGTCATCACCGGCATTTGCCGTGTCGATGGCTATTTTAAGACCAGAGATTAAAGGACTCACCATAACAGAAAGCAAAAAGGTGCTGAGCGTTATGGGGACGTCTTCCGACATTACATGCAAATATTGTATATATTCTTTTTTGAAGTCACTAAAGTTCTTTATCGGTTTCTCAGGGTCCGGACGATAGGTGCTTATAAAGGCCTCTGTCAATCCTCGCATGTGAGATTCATACTTCTGATATGAATCAGTGTATCCCAAAACGGCTTGAGGATTGAATAGAGCTGGGTTGCCACCCCTATCTATACAGTTGGTTATAAACGCATTTTGCATATGAGCACTAAACCGATTAAAGGCGGCATTCACAAAGTCTAAGGCCAGAACATTAGATGATTTTGACCTATCAATCTGTACCAAGCGGTCTCGGTGACATAGTATAGGGTACTGCTCTTGATCCACTCGGCCAAACAAATTCTTGTCATGCCACCCATCGAGGGGCTTGACTACCTCCGAAGGGTAGATGGCCTCTTTATAAAGCGATCTTTGAAAAAACTTCGCGCGGGGAGATAGATTGTTGTTCCCGGCTGGGTTTTCAAGATCTACGGCAGTATATTTAAAAGTGGTGGTCATTTGATCTGTTTTATCCTATTTTTTATTATCCGGATTAGCTTTGGGATCCGTTTTAGTATCATCGATCTGGAATTCATATACATCTACGAGTTCTCCCGCCGTGAAATCAATACCTTCTTGCATCGCTGTTAGGTTCACATCAAACCCTTTGCTAGTAATGGTATGTTTTACGCCACTTATAAGATAATATCCTCCGATGCCGATCAGCTGTGCCAAATTGGGCAAAGTCCCCTGTGATTCACTCCCGCCTACCCCAATAGAAATAGGATCGACCTTAATATATTGACCATTGCGGTGTAAATTATTGCCTACCATGTCAATTTCTACATTATAAAGTTCGCGCATTTGGGTGGCAGAAAGAGAGCCCTCCCGCTGCAGTCGCGCGGCACGGAGATCTGGCATATCCGATCGATGAAAGGATATCTTCTTTGTGAGGCCGCAAGATCCTCCCACATAATGATGATAAATCCCATTGGCTATATTTTCGCGCTCACTCTTGCTAACTGCTGGTCGCGAGTCGACAGAATATAAAACCAGGGTGGGTATCACAGGTGTGCGTTCGGGCGCTGTTTCCAGGTTCAACGGGGTTCTTCCTTTTCGGTCAGCCGCGGCCTTTGACGCGGCGGCGGTTTGGGGAGATACAATCTCTCCTCTAAAAGAATCGGCCATACCAAAGATAGCTGTATCAAACTGGAGGTTGTAATTTAGGGCATCTCCAAAACATTTTGAATTAAATGCACGACCAATAAGGGCCTGACACAGTTGTTTAATAAAATTTAAAAACGTATAAGTTTCGCGCTGGGGGCGCACAATAAAATTCACGAACCATTCTTGAAAATACTCTAAAGATATGGGGAGGCTCCCAATGTTAGTATAGAAAGACAGCTGGTGTGCCCCCTTAAATCTAAGAGGGTCTATGTCCGCCAAGGATCGTCGAGTGATGGCCTCGTCAGGGCCACACCGGACGCCCACCTCAGGATACTTGAAAGCCAGCAGGGGGTCTAAAATTTCAATATTGGCCAGGAGCAACTGAAAGCTTCCTTGCAGTCCATTGTCGTCAGCCACGATATTGCTGAGATATGTGAGAACGCCATCGAGGAGGTCACCTAAATAAAAGTAAGGGACGTCCAGCGTTTCAGGCATTAGTCTTCCGGCCGACCTCTTTTTTCCTTTTCTTCGTTCCCTTCGCGTTCTCTTCTTGCCGCCTAGGGCATTGAGCAAATTGCTGCTCACTTTCTTCTTGCCAACATCTTCCGGGTTGTCATTATCGTGTGCCTTGCTGATTGCGTTTTGGGAGTCGATAATAAGTTTATCAATTTCATTGTTGTTAGCACTTTGAATCTCGCCCTCAATACCCAAAAAACTATTATTGGGGTCGAGACGCGTACGTGCAATTTCGGCGCGCTGTTTGGGAGTCATTTTTTCATATTTTCTGATCTCGTCTAAAGGTACGCGAAGCATATAGATCTGGCTATTGGCATATAAATTACATAAAAATCTTTTATACTTTTCAGACTTATTGCGAGTGACGAGATTATCAAGTTCATCCAATTTTTTTATTCTCTTGGCGGAAAGAGCGTCAAGGGCACCCATCGATGCCTGTCCGGTAGGGTCCTCTTCTAAAATCGTGCCAGCCTCGGTCTCCAGGTCGCCTAAGGCTTTCTTAAGCTCTTTTATCTTTTCATCAAATTCGGCCCCCCCAATAAAAATGTCTGCGTTTGGTGCCTTAAGTATGCCATCGAGGCCGGCTTGATAGGTAATCCGCAGATCTACGGTACCATTTTCATTAAAGTTAAGCTCATGGCCCGTTACCTGCAAATAGAGAGAAATTCGTGAATCATCAATTGCCTTCTGTAAAAATTCTCCATACGTGCTGGCGTTGTCCTCCTCCATTGGTTTTTGAAAGTTTCGGAAGTTCATGTTGGCAAAGCCCGGGGGTGTCGACCAGCCCACGGTCGCCTTAATTCGGAACCGTTCGCCTTCGTAGTGTTCGGTTTGCAGTTCCCGACAAGAGCCGGCCGAGCGAGGATGAGCCTTGGGTGCCTCGACCGGGGCTTCCCGAGTAGAGGTGCCGGAGCCGATAATCAAATCTAGGTATCCTGCTCCCTCGGAGGATCCGGCTTGCAAATTTTGATTTGATGAAAAAAGGTCATATAGAGTATTAAATCGGAGCTCGAGCTCTGCGGAGATATTGTTTTCCACTTCGGCTGGGTTGACACCATCGAGGTTCCAGCTAAAAGATTTAATGCCAGCGCCGGTATATCTTCCATAGTCTCCGCTAGTTATTTGTGAAAGATCCTTCGGATCAATAAAGGTAGGAAAAGGAATTTCTGTTTCTTTTTTAGGACGTAATTTGTTGCCTTGTTCATAGTCAATCCGATATAGTTTGATATATGGAGTTAAAAGTGCATAGGCGTCCGGACATAAATTAAGCAACGCCTCTACTTGGGGGGTGCGCTCTACGCCGCCGTGCTGTAAATAGGAAAGGATGTTGCCGGGCTGCACGGCGCGGTTCTTAGAAAGAGTTGCGCTCCTTACGCTAGGCGGAACTGGGTGTCCTGCCATCTCGTGTGCCTCCATAGCTGTGGCAATAACCCCCAGATTTTGATAAGCCCGCTTTCCCTCATCAATATTACTTTGTAGTTCGGCGCCCTTAGCTTCGGCCAAATGCCGAATATTCTCAATAAGAAAACATTGTAAATCATATGGCTGCACTCCCTCAACTTCTAGTTTGACTTTTTCATACTTCTTCTCGGCGCGTTGTAGACCGCTGGACTTGCCCTTCGTTTCAGCCGCGGCGGCTTGCTTCAATATATCCTTTAAAATATATCCTAGGCGCGCCACAAGACGCTGCGGATAACACCGAGCAATACGAGCTATAATGCGACAAGTATATGCACACACACTCGCAACACTATCGGCGCCCTGATCCTTGTTAAAATCCACATATATATAATAACAATGATCCGAAAAACTATTATTTGTATAGGTTTTGTTGTAATAGGTGGGCGGGTCCGCAGCCTTATTCCAAGTTGTCAGGGCCGACCACTCACACCGACCGGTGCCCCTCACTTCTTTAAAAACCGTATTCCATGGGGCGCTCGGGTGCGGCCTGGTCTGGTTATTTCCGGCATCCACGAACTTCCTGTCGCTGAAAATCGCGGTGCCGTCGCTGTTGTCTCTCTTGACGGACCACGAGGCGCTGCCGGAGGCGGAGTCGGACGCGGGGGGGGACTCCTTCAGCCAGGCGCCGAAATAGCCCATCGGGCCCCCGGCGCCGTTGAAGGATCTCACCTTTAGTTTGTCCCATGTTACTTTTTTGCCGGCGCCGACATCCCAAGTTCGGTCGCCGGTTCCTAATACAATGTGATTCACGCGATCTTGAAGAGGATTTTCTGACCCGGCACTGAGTTGCTCTGACGACATGTTCGCCCCATGACGGGGGCCGGGAATAAGACGGTTAAGGGCCGCGGTATTGGCGCCGGAGCTGCCCTGGCCGGCGCCAGCGGCCTCAAGGGGCCAGCCGACCAAGGCAGCCGGGTCTTCGACTTTTCTTGCGGTCTCATGCTTCCCGGTGTAGCCGCTCTTAATGACAAAGCTAGGCGCGCCGTTACCGTCTAACGCGTACATGGTTGCGATTCCCTTGGAGACCTGCTGGCCGTTACTGTCTCTAAACACTAGGGTCGACTGGTTCTTGCCGAGACGGGGGGCCAAGCCAATGACCGGTATCCAACGACGCGGTTCCTGGGGCACACCCTCTCTCACCTTTGGCGACGCGCCGACGGTCCACTCTTTTATGCCCTTATACTGTTGTAGATAATTTAAATCGTTCGGGAGGCCATGTTTGCCAGCTGAAAAGAAGTCGAGGACTTTCTCGCCCAAACTCTTTCCAGTCGTTGATGTATCTTTTAGCCCCACAATATGATCAATAGCCCCTTTGGTAACAAGGCCAGTATTATTAACAAGACTTAAGAAAACCATAAAGTCTAAGGCATTTACGTCGCGACTCCCATCATCTCCCACTCCCTCCATTTTAAATAGCTTGTCTATGGCTGTGTCTGTGGACCGGTCTCCACCGCCGCCTTCTGGAAGAACGACAGAATCAAGGCCTTCTTGGCCCGGGCTCACCGTCACCGTCGTGCTATAACCCCCTTCGGGCTGGCTCCCGGGGTTAACTGGCGCGCTTTCTCCTCCACTGCCGGCGTCGTAGATATGCTCCTTGCCGTATTGTTCTCCGACAACAACACCCCAGTTTTCGCACATTGTTTTTAAGTAATCGCGGCCTTCCTTGGTTTCATGCAGATGTGCGGCGGATTGCATAATACCCAAATAAGCCTTTTCATCGGAACCCGGAGAGCTAGCAACAGCTTTGCGTAAATTCATCACGTCTTCCTTACTTCGAATTCGCATGTTGGTTTCAACCCTCTGGGCTGTTTGGCCGTCCGGATTGTCTATATATTCAGTCCCTGTTAGAATCGGCGCCCACTCAGGATCCTTTTCAAGCTCTTCAAGTAGGCTATTAACTCGCCCCCACGTACCTGAATTCTGGCTTCCCACATCGTCCATGGTTAAAAATTCATATAAAAAGGCATCGATAATGGCGTTGGCCATCTTCGACGAATTCCATTGACTACTTGAAAAACCCTCACCTTTGGGTTGTGCGCCAGCAAACCATTCACGTGTTGCTGCAACTGTTTTTGACATCTGAGCTCCTACGCTATAATATACGACATTATTCTTTCCAGTGGAAGTGGAATGTAAATAACATCACCCACCCTTACGTGAGATTCAGTAGGCTTTTTGTTGTAATGGCCAATAACCCACCACAAACGAGGATTCCCATAATATTCAGCAGCCAGCTTGTAATACCGATCACCGGTTGTCCATACTTTCTGCACTGACTGAAGTGTGAGAACCTGACCCACAGAAGGATAGTTTAACACACCGGTGCCAAAATGTGTAATCTGTTTCACATTTCTCTCTTCAAAGAACTCCTCGTATTCTTCAAGATCGTTTTTCAAAAGACGCCTGTTGCTAAATCTAGACATCAGACGGCCGAGCTGTTCGCGTTGCCGGCGTAGTTGGGGTCGTAGTTCAGGCCTGCGGCGGTCGAGGAGAACGTTTGTGTTGTCTTAGTGCCGGAGTCAACCGATGCGAGGTAGTCTCTATCAACAATGACCGCATCGCCGCCGCCCAGCGCGGACACGGTGGCCGCGCCCTCTATCTCAATCGGAGTTGTGCCGTCGGAGCCGTCGCCGGGGAGGCCAGTTGCTCCGGCAGCAACCTCTCCTGCCGTAGCCGAAGGATTAGGAAGGCCGGGCGCGGGGCCCCGGGCGTCGTTCGAGTTCTCGGGATCGGGAATCAAAACAGGATCAGAGATGGCATGGGGGAATGTGGAACCAAGCTCTCGTCGTTCGTCCCCACCAAAGATATATTTGCTATGTCCTCCTCCTACGTCTATTGAACGTGGGGCCCATCCTGTGAGGTGAGTATGAAGCACTGTATACTCTAATTGTACCTTATGAGTTTGATATGCGATATAGGGCTGGCCCGAGTTACGGCCTTTTACAAAAAACTGGCCCTGAGAGAGATCAGGATCATAAGTAAATCCATTTAAAAAGCCCACCAGGTCAGCTCCGTTTAAAGCATTAGAAATAAGACCGTTCCACTTCATTTTTAAAAGAGGGGCAGCCTTTAGAGTCTGACTATTAGCATTTGTACCTAGATCTCCGTGGGGAACGGAATAGACTGGATAAAGAAACTGTGTGAGTTCATTAAGTTTTCTCATGTTCTTCGCGGCCTCAAACTTGTTGGATGCCACAACATCAAATGCTATGCTAATCTTGCGAGTTGTTCTCTCAAAAGTATACAATTCATCCATACGCCCATACACCGGGGTTCCTGACCAGGACGAGTTAAAACTATCTGAAAATCCAGTAACCCAAGCATTGAAATTAACCGTGTTGTTGGTGGGAATATGAGTAATAAAGATCTGGAAAGAATCCTTATTCATCATCCCTGGTTGTATATCTGCTCCCATTCTTTATCCTCTTTTTGTCTTACCTATTGTAAAAAGGCATATACTTCTTTTTGCCTCGGTTAGTGTTGGGAATGTCAAGGAACTTGCCCACATCTCCCGTAATCTCGGCACTGAAGTCTATTTCTTTCAGTGCTTTAATTAGTGGCTCCGTTACATTTTTATACATGAGATCGGACTGGGCAGAATTGCTTCCCGGGGCTCTGTCGTTGCCGAGTACGCTCATCTCGCGCGAAGAGGGCCCCGTGGGGGTCATTGCGCTTATCTGGAAGTTATCAGAGCTGTTATTGTTGCCAGTCGCGACAAGCTTACCCTCGTGATAGACCTGAGTTCCATCGTTCTGCGCGCCGAAGTAGCCGACCCCAGCACCAATCCCGGCTCCGATTCCGGCACCAATGGCGGTTCCGACAACGGGGATAAACGATCCGAGTGCTGCACCCATTGCGGCGCCGCTCCCGGCACCGCCGAGGACTCCAAGAGTGTTCATACTCCCTTGGCTAGCGCCGCGCTTACGCATTTCGCCTAGGCCCTTCGAAGTGCCATAGGCTCCCATTGCGCCGGCTGCGCCTAGGGCGCCCATTCCCAGGCGCCCCATCATTCCCATGCGCCCAAATTGCGAGCGAGCAAACATGGAGTTCGACGGGCCATGCATTGGGCCGGCGCCGCCGGAGCCCGCAAGTTGCTTAGCCATCGCGACGGCGCGGATTGCCTTTGCCATTTGGTACAACTGACCTATAGGGCCCGAGAGTTTTATTGCGACCCAGGCGCCAAGCAAAAGCTTCCAATTATCTTTCGCTTTTACCAAGAGTGGTACTAGAGTGTCTTTCATAAAGGGGCCCACGACGTCCTTTAGATAACTTCCGAATTGTTTAACGCGGGGAATAACATGTTTGTCAAGGACAGAACTAAGATCATGGTTTTTTTGAACCCAATCAGAAAAGCGATCAACAAGTTTCACGAGTTGATCAACCAATGGCTGATTTACAACGATAAAGCTCTGAAAGGCGTCCTTCAATTTTTGCATAACATCGCGTGCTTGGCCCGCTTTACGTGCTAGTTGTTCTTGACGTAATATTTGCGCCTGTTCAAAAGGAGTCAATTCTCTCAAAGAGCGACTCAGCGTATCTACGTCTGAGCCAATCGCGCTAGCAAAAGCTTTCTTTTCAAACTTGTTAAGATCATCAAAAACGAGACCAGTGGCTTTCAAGGAGTCTTGCATCATAACAAGGCGCTCGTCTTCCGAGGCGTTTAGCATATCGATAGAATTTAAATAAGGGCCTCCCAAGAGAGCGTTTAATTTACCAACTGCTGTTGCTGATCCCTCAAATGTATCGAACTGCTCGCCAAAAGTGTTGATCAACTCGCTGACGGAAAGGCCCGTGCTCTTTGATTGAGCTTCTAGCTCCTTAAATACGTTAACTGCTTGTTTGCCATAAAAAGACAATCGAGGGGCTGCAGCTGCAAAATCTGCAGAGATCTCACTCATCGGTTTTCCAACTGACTTAGCGATTGATTCAAACTCGCGGAGGGTTCTCTCGCTTTCGGTCACACTCATGCCCAAAGACTTGGTCATGGTGTCCATGTTTTTTGCTGTTTCGTCGGCGCTAATGCCAAATTTACCAAGAATAGCAGTAGTTGCTGTAATACGCTTCTGCTGTTGGCCGGACAGGGTAGTAAAGTCTCTGAAAGATCCAAATAGTGCAGTGGTTGCAGACGCGGCGTCTCCTGCATTTATTCCATAGGTGAGGTACGCCGCACCAGCAGCAGAAATAACCTTTTCATACCCATAACCGGCGCCGGTTGCTGCGCGAAAGCTCGCAGCTGCTTTGTCGACGGACAGTGCAAACTCAAGAGTGTTGCTAACAATTTTAATCAGCACCATGCCGACAGTGTTTAAAATACCCTTAAAAGAAAACATCTCCTTTGCCATTCCAGCAATCTGCCCGATGCTCTTCGGCATGTATGATATCATCGACTGGAAGGCACTTCCAACGCCGAGAATGGAATCTTGATATTGTTGTGCTATCCCCGCTCCGGTTTCCATTTCGCGGGACATCTTGGACTGAGTGGTGCTCTGCCGATCGAAGGCGCCTTCGAGCTCGTCGATCTGTTCTCTTAAATTTGAAAAACGGTCGGCCGCCTTATCGGCGTCGGCTGCTTGCTCACTCATATCTGTGCCGCCCTCTGGGGGCGCATCGCCCCCTCCGCCGCTAGCGAGTCGACTCAGGACCTGATTGAGCTTTTGAACTGTTTCTTCTGTTAATTCAGCCATGTTTTAAACCCTTGCTAGTTTTTAAATGGCCACCTCAAACCAGTTTCTCTTTCAAAGTTTTCTATTGCGCGCATTAGCCGATGACGGTCGGACAAAGTGCGCTCATCACCAAGGCCATGTTTGATATAACTATCCATATATCGTTTTTCTCCCTTGAGGGCTTTAAAAAAAGAATCAATTTGTGATTGAGTTCCTTTAATCGATAAGGGAACATCGATACCCATTTGATAGAGACTGAACATCAAGGAGCGCATCTTTGCACCCAGCTGTGTATAGAGGCGAAATTCGGTCAAAAGGCGTTTGTCGCTTAAATCTATTACAATCTTGTCACTGTTCATTATAAAAACTCCTGCTATATAACTAGTTTTGCCATAGAAAAAGGCGCCCCTTTAGGGAGCGCCTTAACTGTTTTGCTGTTCAGCCTCTTGTTTTTCTTTAAAATGTCGTACCAATCTCTCAAGAAACCATTTTCGGAGGCCAGTGGGAAGATTATACGCTTCCGCAAAAGACCAATTACCATGCTGTTTTAAAACAAAAAATTCTTCGTATAAAGCTTCTTGATAATCAGGCGTCAGGCCAAAAAAAGTTGATCGAAATCGGCACCTCCAACTTCTCCGCGTGAGGGCATGAATCGCACTCAAAATCGGCGTAAATGCCCACATTGGGCATGACCTCTTCATAAACTGATCGCAGTTTCCGAGATAGTTTGACAGGCATTGCACTTACAACCTGTCGAATTGCGCCAGAATCTTTAATATCATTAACTGATACTATAATACTTTCTAGCATTGTGGTAATACTCCGCGCTTCGGTCTTAAGCTTTTTGCTTTTTTCCAAAATTTTGGTAATACGTGTTTCGTCGCGTCCATTTAAAAGATGCAACTCCAATTCCAAATCATAATCATCATTATGATACATAAAATTACCGTTTTCCAGCAATGTTACTCCTTCGGGAATATTAGACTCTTTGATTGTTTTTGAACTTAAAGAAAACTGCTTTTCATTAGAGTGTCCGCATCCATTACAATTAATAGTGGTGGTATACTCGTCTCCAAACCCTGTCTGTCGTGTTGCAATAAGGACAGCGTTCTTATCTCCAATAAGGAGACTGTCAGGATGAAGACGCTTATCTACCAAAACCGACTGTAGCAGCCTATTGAGCGCCATGCCGCTTTTTAAGAGTGTCTCCGAAGTTAAAATATCCTCTTCGCGTGCTGTCATGTGGCGAATTTCCACAACGTCGCAGTCATGGAGGGGGTGGTCCTCATTGTAATATAGACCCTTGCTGGGAAGCTCTACAAATTCAGTAGGGGTTACAAAAGAAAAAACATCATTGGAGGTGGGTGCGGGGGCCGGTGCTCCGGAGGCTTCCGCTTCCTCTTGGGGGCCCTTTGTGCGGCCCGAATTTCGTCTACTCACCTAATCCTTCTTTCTTTAAGTAACGTTGGCGGCCGCTCTTGCGCCCGGTCCAACATCATATGTAGCCCAATCATACCTCATTTTAATTTCAATGTTAAGGATTTCTTCTGTATCATAGGTTAAATCGCCAAAAGAGGCGCCGGTAATGAATGCATTATTCAGCTTCCAAGTTCCTACCGTGGCACCTGCACCAGAAAGTTCTTCGATTTCTACAATACCGAGAGTCCGAACAGCGCCCTCTTTGTTCGGGGTTTGCGGCGCAATCTCGCGACGAGCAGCTAGTTCCTGGATGTCTGGTCTCAGATATCCCATTCCCGTCAATGCATCATAAAGCAGGGCGTTTCCGTCGGGGGCGATCGAGTTGACAATATTAGCCGTAACCTCACTCCACTCAACAATGCCGGGATAATAATATGTATTACCCAAAAACTTATGAGGCGCTGTGCCTACGGTATAAGCGGGCTTAGTCACCGAGCGGGCAAGATACTGTGTATAAGTAAATTCATTGTTCGCGCTAGCGAGATTTGGAAGGTGCAGCATAAATCTATGTTGTCTCTTCGGTTCTGATGATGGTAAATTCCAAAATGCCATGTTCGGTGTCTCCTGATGTGTCCTACTATTATATAGTGCGAGAGGTTAAAACCTCCCACATTTTATTAATCGTCGAACGACGCTCCTGTTCTTGAAATATTGAAGTCAATCGCAATGAATTCAATTGCTCTTGTGGGCTTCAGGAAAATCTGAGCATACAAGATGTTTCTATCTATTAGTTCCGGCGTAGTTGTAGTCTCATCAAGTATAACCTTGTATTCCGATAGACCAAAGTTGGTCTTCACCTCAGCCAGGAAGGGCTCCACTCGGGAGAGGAACCTGGACCATGTGGTTTTGGTGTTCGGATCAAACAAGATAGTAGCCGCCATCTGCGAGATGCGCTTCTTGACAAAGATCATAAGTCGGCGTACGTTAATCCGATCGAGAGCAGACGGGGTGGTCTGAAGTGTCTTCTGACCGAAGATCACAATTCCCTCAGCGGGGAACTTCGCAATTGGATTAATGTTCGCGTCGTAAAGGTCGTCACGATTCTTGCGAGTGAGACGGTGAGCCACATCTACCACGGGGATTCCGGCAGCGCCTTCACTAAGTCCGCCGCGGTTGAAGCCGGCGGGGGCAAACCACACCTGTGTCTTACGCTGTGAGCTAGAGAAAGTGCCGATAGCTGCGATGGAAGGGGGTAACCACACCATCGACCCGTTAATTGTGTCACGGGCTCGAACCCATGGGTAGAAAGTACAACCGTACGAGCTGTTAAGCTGTCGATCACGCAAATTCAGAATAGCCTGACGGATATTGCTGTCGGTATTGTTTCGTGTAATCGTCGTCGACTCTTCCCGGGGGATGTAGTTGTCCGACAGATCCACAACCGCTAGCGCATCACCACGGGCTTCACATGTTCTGATTAAATGTGTGGTTAAGACAGTGTTGGTTAGGGCCGGCTTGGATGCCAGATTCATCTGAACTACCTCAGGATCGGAGATTGCATCCATGGCGCGACGAATTGCGTAGAATTCGTAGCTCGTGCTCTCACTTGAGCCGATATTTCGGTTGGCAAACGGATCCATTTCAAGAATGTCGTTTCCGTCGAAACCACCATATAGCGGTACAGTGAAGCGGTCAAAGCCAGCGTCGAGGACGCCGGTTACGGGGCCATTGTTATAGGTGAGGGAACCAGACTCATTTCTAGCAGCGGCTGAGCCAGTTAGTGTCGGGTCGAAAGAACCACTGGTCCAAGTACCGGAAGAGGACGAAACATCATCCAAGGTAAATACCATGGAGCGCTCGGTGTTATTAGAGGTGCCAGCGGCAAACATCGAACCCATAAGGCCTCCGCGCGGGCGCAGAAGGTCAATAGTTGATTTGTCAAAAACAGTGCTTCCGACTGTTTCAGATGTCTGAAGTCCGAAATAGGCATCAGTTGGGTTGTTAAGATTGCCATCAGAGGCATTCACTCGAAGTTCAAGGGTGGGATAGAAGACAGAGGCGCTCAGACCTGCAAACACTCCGACGGGATCGAAACTCATTGCTCCGATGCCGACACCGGCGAGGGTGTGTGGATAATTACCACTCACGACAAATAGCGAACCACTATTAACCTCCTTCGGCACGCCGAACTGGGAGGCATATACCCCCGTATCGGAGCCAGAAAGCCATAATCCATGCTTGTTCGTGGCCCTTGTAGCGGCTACCGGATTGACCAAGCCACCGGTGATTTGATTATTGCCATCTTCGTCGTTGTACTTGACAAAGCCGTCGAAGCCGAAGGGAAGGAGCCGAGCATCGGTTACACCACCCTCTACATCATCATTCATTTCAAGTCGAATGTGATTGGAACGGTTGTCGTAGTTGCCCTCAACACGGTAACGTCGTTCGGTGTCACCCCAAACCAGGCGCTTGTCGCCCACTTTGCGAGCCACGTAATTTAAAGAATCGGGGTTTAAGTCACAATTATTAAATTGCTCAATGACGCGAACAACATTGTCACTATCGCTCAGATGGCGTACGACCACAGAGAAAGAGCCATAGCCGGCGTCCGTTGTAGAGACCTTGATATCCTGAATTGATACTTTAAGGTTCTTGTTAGTCCAGTCGCCTGATTCGCCCAAGGCTACTATCTTAAAGAGATTTTGTGGCACATCAGTGGGATTTAGACGGCAACTAATAATTTGGGGACTCTGGGCATTAGTGAGGCCTCCGTTGAAGTCTCGGCCTTGAGTGGTGCTACCGGTGCCTCTTAGCTGAACAATAGCAGCGAATCCTTGAGCTTGCCCGGTTTCTAGTGTAGCGACAACATGGCGATCAAAAGTCTCTCCAAGGAAATACTTCTTCGTATCAGTGGAGATGGCAGTATTGGTGCGCTGAGGATTGGTGTTGAACACCTTGCGAATGTACTTGGCGTCGTTTTGGCTAAAGTTAAAGGTCGCTTCGTCGATGGTTGTGCCGCTGTTTTTAACAAGAAGCTTAAACTCGCGGTTTCCAGCGAGACTGGCGACCACTGGGCCTGCGCCCGTAACGGACGCACTGGAAGCGTACATATTGCCGGCCGAGCCGCTGGTGATCGCGGCGAGAGCACCAGAGAGCTCAAAGGTCACATTGGTGCCTGTACCGTAGAAGACTGCCGCGAGGGCACCTGTCAGCTGAGCTGTGTTCCGTATACCTGAGCCTGTCTCAAAAAGAACAAGACCATATGCATTGTTGGCGAGCCAGCCGGCCTCACCAGATGCAGAGCCACCAGAAACGCCTTCTTTGTCGGCACCAAGCAAACGAATGTAGGTTAAGGGAGAACTGTTTCGTAGGTACGCCTGGGCGGCATAGATGCCGTAAGTGGGGGCTGTCGTGTTATTGCCTTGACGCCACACATCGTCGCCGTTGCCGCCGGCGGTGGGAGTGCCAAAGATATTGACGAACTCTTCAAATGAATTAACAGTGGTTGGACGCAGTGCGGGCCCTGAAGCGGCGCGTCCGATAATGACGGGCCCGATGCCTGCAGGGGAAGCAGGAAGTTGGGAGTTGTCAATCTCATTAACGAAAACCCCTGGTGATACAAATCTATAATTTTTTACTGACATTCGATACGTTCTCCTACATTATGAAAATGTTCAAAGTAAATAGTGTTAAATAGTAGCAATGGTATTATTCTCTATAAAATCCATCTTTAATAGTATCAGGTATATCTCCGAGCACTGTGCGCTCTCGGCCAATCTTTACTTCAACTGCATTTTCTCGCACAACAATCTTGGGCCGTTCTTGGTTTTGCCCTTCTCCAATTAAATAACCCAACACCTCAATGTTAATGATAGTTTCATAATTTCGCTGCTTCATGCCGATATTCGCTTTGTTGGCCTGATTATTGAAGCTTCCCTCTATAAAAACTTCATAAAAATGGCCCTCATTTTCAATACTCTTGGGCATGCGGGAATTTCCGGGCACAGTTAAAAACGGCCTTATTAGTTCATTTAATTGTTGCTGATATTCGGTGCGTACGCTGATTTCATAAGCCACTTTAATCCACACTGGGAGCGGAATTGTTACCGTTTCATACACCGTCCTTTGGGTCGACATGTCACGCTTATTGGTATTCAAATTTTTTGAAACGATGTCTTTATCGGGCCCGAACTTTCTCTTAGCATATGCATTTTGAAATTCAGCTGTTTTTTTGCTATTAATGTGTCGGGCGACCGTGATGGTGCCACCTTTGGCATCTCCCACAGGATAGATGTTGGCATAAACGCTCCCCTTAAACTTGGGATCCTTGGTGACCGAACTACGATTAACACTAATAAGAGGTAAAATTAACGTTTCTTCCGAATCTCTGAGCTCTTTGTTGTGTTTAATCTGATACGCCCTCTCCGCTGTCACCCACAGCACAGGAACTTTTTTAAAACCTTCATTAGTGGTAACCGAAAGGTTGAGCTCCTCGTCGATAAATTTCAACATGGCCCCATCAATGGTCTCCAAAGAAGAGGGCATAAATTCAATTTCTTGTAAATGTTTGGCTATCTTTTTATCGCCAACATAATTGTATTCATTAGCTTTTTTATCTTGTATTTGAGCCTGCGTGCGTTTACTGCGGGACATTTATCTTACCCTACGTATATGCCGGTGGGCACATTTTCGAGGACTTTCTTGGTAGAGTCTTGGAGGCCCGAATCAATGGTGGCCAACTGGTCGTAGGTGGTTTCCGCCAGGATGGTTTTCAACTCTTCGCGGAGAGAGTCCTGCTCTGCCTTGGCTTGACCCAGGAGAGCAGCTGCATTAAGGGTCACACTTTCTCCCGGAATTGGCACAGTACTAAATTTTCCCCTGATTTGGCCAAGCATTTCTTTGGCCAGGGAAAGAGCAAATCGACGGATCCACTGCTTTCCTATAGAGTTAATCCTCTCAAATGGTAAATTTTCAAAAGGTAGAGTATTCATATTATTAATACCCTCAATCCCCTCTATGCCGCGGCCAGTTTCTTCCCATGGTTCATATTGGTTGTCTATACTAAACTGAATCCAAAACTTTTCGGGGCTCGTGGAATCAGGAGCCGGGAAAATACGAAGCATATTATCCATAATTTCATATGAATAATGTGAAATTCTCACATTTAAAGCATCTTCATAGGCGATAGCCTGTAGTTTATTCTGCCAGGTGGGAACAATCTCAAAAGTAGAATCATCAGCGTACTGACCATAGGTGCGCATATTGCCCACCACCGAAAAACCACCGTAATACCCGTAGAACCTCCACATCGCGCGCGGTGTCTTAAAGAACACCTTTCGGATGATGATCCTCTTGCCTTCAACTTGACCGGCATAAGAAACAGTAGTGTCATTAGCCGATGAAGAAGAAAGTAGGGTTTGAATATCATAATCCTGAACATCTACAATGCGTTCCACCGAGGCAGAATAGATAGGAGTAAGCCCTCCTATCCCCGTCTCCGTGGCGAGACCCTCTGATACGCGGCGCACATAGCCATAATCAAACCTAGGATATCGTAGTGCAACGTCAGAGCCCGAGAGTGCATGGCCCGCGGTGATCTGACCATCTTGATCAAAGGAGGCAGTGGCTGCGCCCAATAGGCTTGAAAGCGAATTTTTAGATTGATGTAGATTAACCAGATAAGAATACTCAAGAACCGACTCTTCGTAGGCTGAATATACATTTCCCTCTGTGAGTTCAATGTCGAGGACATCTCCTCCTAACTTTTTATAGGTATAGGCCACCTGATCGGAGGCGCCGGATAAAAAAGCATCTGAGCCGGCATAAATTCCGAACGGCAGTGTTGCCGCAACATTAGCGGTGCTCCCCGTAACGGGCAACACATTTGAGTTTGATGTCGACGCTGGCGTCAGCTTTGGTATGGCCATTTACTTTTCCCCTATTGGTACATTACTAAATAGAAAGCCCCGCCTCAAAAGAGACGGGGCTTTCACTATTTTGACCTTACGTCAGGTTGTCAGACTAAATTAGCCTTCGACAATGTCACGACAAATGACCAACCCGTACATATCCGGACGGACCATCTTCTTGGCATATCGAGTCATCACGCCCTTGCGAGGCACGAA
>TARA_R110002110_G_scaffold192214_3_pt1 | contig 17894 bp, 14 predicted proteins | sample TARA_R110002110 | Tara Oceans TARA_R110002110 (sample SAMEA4397330) | marine metagenome | biome: Polar Biome; feature: [SRF] surface water layer (ENVO:00010504); material: water (ENVO:00002006), including particulate matter (ENVO:01000060) such as... | depth 5 m
CAATGCGGCCTTGTTCATCGGTTACATGCTCTAGGGTGCCGGGATAAACATCTGCAAGGTTCTGGGTTGGATCTCTTGTCCGTAGTGTCTCAAGTGCCTTGTCTGGTGTTTTCTTTTCGTTCTCTATCTTGATATATTTTTCAATTATAAAGGGCCGGCTGGTGGTGTGGGCGCCATAGTTACGGTCTCCTATTTCCATAATATCTCCAATGGGCACATTCATTTTTGAGGCGACCGGTTGCAATATATCATGAGTATCTTCAGTGTGTATTTCTCCGGCCATAAAAATAGGATTACCCTCTTCATCTTCAGAGACATGATAATATCCTACATATTCATCGCCTTTAGCATATTCTCCCCCATCTTGATCTTCTGCTACAACAAAAGTACCGCCGGCAGTGTATTTATCTTCGTCGCCGATGCTTCCAAGATCTGTATCCGGCTCTGCTATAATTTCTTTGTCTAAGTCCAACCCATATACATCGGGGCTACTTTTATTGCTTGGAGGGAGGCCTCCCTTTGCAAACGTGGTTAACAACAATAGCTCTACATCTCTATAGCGAGGCTCTATATTAATAGACTTAATATTCTCTATAAACTTATCTGCGGTGGCTTGTAACTCTTGGTTAACTAATTCTTTCAAAACTAGTTTTGCGTCTTCTTCAGTTGCCTTTATCGCTTCAAAATTCTTTTCTTCACGGTAACTTCTCAACGTGGAATACCATGGCTCATCTCCAGTATCTTTTGCATCTTTTAGATCGCTTTTTCCAGGATAATTATAAACTTCTTGCACTGCATTAAGACGTGTTATGGCAGCAATTACGCTCACGGGAGGATCTTCAATAAGGCCTGTATCAACTTGGCGACTATACAATTGTACTGCTTGTTCCAAAAAAGCATACCAGAATTCATCATTTCTAAAGGGACCTTCAAAAAGCTCCCATGCAGCACCATTGCCATCTTTAAAGCTTTCTCCCATTACTTCTACTACATATTGTGCATAAATCGAACTATAATTGATAGTAAAGTCTGGCTTGAAAGTTGTGAAACTGGCAAAAGATTTAATAAAATGTGTACTAACATAAACCTTAATAGCTGCTAAGATAATTGACTCGATACCGGCCCGGGCAGATCTGTCTAAGATTCTGTTGTAGGGTACTTCTAATACACAATCAGGGTCTGTTTTTAAACGTGAATCTTCTGGGATCTCTTCATAAGTGTTTCTAATGTATTCTTGAACTTCGCTAAAATCAATTAATTCTGTGCGCGTTGGCTTACATGGACTGAGTTCGGGGTAAAGAACATCTACAATCCCCAACCAACCTTCTTTTGGAAGCGGTTTTACATATACCGGCGGATTGAGATAAGAGCCCCCATATTTAGCAGGATCCAAATAAATAATTCGCGCATTATCTGGATTATTATATTGATCGCGGCTAATACCCAATATCTGATCATCATTCGAATAGCCGGCGTCGGCATATAAGGCGCCTTCTGGAGTTACATATTCAGCGTCTTCGGGTGTGAGGGGATCTAAGAGTGCTCCATAATTAAAAGCTGCTGAATTATCTCCAATAGCTTTTCCAAGCATGTTGGTGATTCCAGCCATAATGCCATCATAAGTTGTTTTTACGACACTAGAGCTTAAATGTGTGTTTTCATTTTTATTTTGAATCATCTCTTTAAGCAATAAAATTTGAGGCAAATATTCTTGTTTTTGATCAAAGGCATTCAAAAATTCCGGATAATTTTCAAAAGTAAAATCAATAAAAGTTCGATCATCTACCGATAAAAATTCATATTTTGTGTCAGTGATATAATTGTTGGGCTGGCCAGTGCTGGGGGTTTGCATGCCTGCTCCAACAACTTGGGGGCCTGATGAAAATGGATTTAAGACTGTCGATATATCTACCCTCAGATTGTCAGCAAAACGATTTTGATAATTAGGACTTTCAAATGTGCCCTGGTTTACATTTATAATATCAGAAAGATAAAGTTTCAGATTAAAACCATAAGAAAAAACCCCACCTAGGTTTCCTTTATTATTGTCTCGAAATAGCAACTGCACATCAGAATACTTTTTTCTAGCGTGTCGTGTGTTTTCAATTGTTGGTGTGGCGCCCCATAAAACACGACTACTAATATTATATCCCAAATCCGGCGTTGTAAGAAGATCTACATCTTTAACATCGTCAGGAATAACTTTAAGAGAAATTTGTGCAGCTTGCTCTTCGTTACCAGAATCAAACGTGGCGGCCGTCGTTTTTAATTTTTCTTGAAGCCATGACGCTACAGTTTTAGGATATTGCCCCTTTTGAGCTTCCAGGTCTGGATATCTAATGAACAGTTCTGGCGGGAAGTTTGCTGAGACTGTGGGCCCAATTACAAAATCCACATAATTATCTTTATCGCGAACCCATTTTTGGTGTTCTGTATAAGGCCTTCCTTGGGTATCGGACAAAATCATATTAATCATGCCCCACTTTTTGTCGGATGGCCATAACCACCCACCTGTTCCAATCATATCAGTAGAATAATCTAATTTCAATTGATCAACGGCGTTGGTAAGGCCTTGGACGGTTACGTTTACAGCTTCTTCGGGTTCATAAGGTAGAAGGCCCGCGGGTTGATCACAGCTTGGGCCCGAGGCTTTGGTGCCCGGGCCAGGGGGTTGTATTATAGGAGGTATGGCGGCGGCCAAAGTTTCAGGAATACCTTGCTGGAGAATTTTTTGTATATCTCCAAGATCCAAAGCATCTCTCATTTTAGCTGCATCGCCCATATTGGCAATTTGATCGGGAGTGGCACGATCCTCTAATAAGCTTTTTCTAAGATCATCAAACTTTTCCACATCTTCTGGTGTGGCACATAATGACGGATTGGCAGGTTGAACATCATTATCTGGCAACGCATCCAAAAAATCTTGAAGATTTGAGCGCGCTTGCAATGGCATCAAATTCCCCACATTTTTAAAGAAGGAAGCTATATCGTCTTTATCGGATAGTCCTTCCCGAAAATTAGGATATCCAAAATCAACAATACTGTTGATAATATTCAACGCCTCATTCTCGTTATTGCCCAAAAACAATCCGAGCATCTCTTTGCGAGTAGTGGCCGCGGTTACATCCTGGGCGAAATTAGTGGCTTCATTCACGTCAGCTAGTGCGGGGGCGCCTGTGCCCAGGGTTGATAACAAGTCAGCAAACGTGTTGTCTACTTCGGCATCTGGAGTGTCAGGACCACAAATGGATTCCCTTAAAAGATTACGAAGCGTATCGTCGCCTTCGAGTTTTCCTTCTGCAAGATCACCCAACGTGTCTATAGCCTCACACGCTGCAGTTCCAATTATTTCACAAATTTTAACCAATAATTTTGTTAAAACTTCTATCACTATTTCTTGAATAGCTTTCATGGCCGCATCAAAAGCTATTTTCGACCAATCGGTCCAAGTTGGCCACCACCCAAAAGGATTAGCCATTCTCGGTAAAGTAATTTCATGTTGATTCCAGCACATGGGCAATTCTACATCTTTAATAAAATCCATCACGCTGGGATCTAAGATTGGTGGCTTCGGGCAATCAATGAAAGCAATAAAATTAGCTACCAATTGGGCGCCCGGGAAGCGATTTAAATGATTTAACAAGTCTAATAAATTCTCATCATAAACTTCTATTAAAGCCAATGCATATGCTTCTAATACAACATTTTCACTCAATTGTTGGGCCGCGCTTGATCCTATATCCATTTGTTGGATCAGGGTCTGTCGTTGGCGCAACGAAAGATCATCTTTGGCATAGTCCCGATCTCGTTCAGGAGGTCTAATAGTTAGTCCTTTTTCTTGTTCTTCGTCAACTATGCGTGTTACTTCCCAAGGTTTAGTATAACTTGTTGAAAGTGTCATAGTATCAGAAAACTGTTGGTTTATCCCTCCTTCTTTAAAAATGTCGCCGGTGGCCAGTTTTTCTTTGACTAAAGCATCAAGTTGCGTTTGTGTTTGTGGTGGCAAACCTTTAAAAAGAAATCCAAAATTTTGAATACCCATTGAATTTAAAGCCGACAAAAGGATATTCCCTAATGAGGCTTCGAGAGTCATCCCTTTAAACAAACAACCAATTGAATCTACCATTAAAGTACTCAATCCGCATAATTTCATACGATTAAAACTTAATTCCCATATTTCTTCAATGCTTGCTGGGCCAGGATTACTTCCTAATTCTAGTTTTTCACAAAGAGAAATAAAGTCAGCATCATCTTGTTTCAATCTTTGAAAGGCTTGTTCTTGAGCTAATTTAAATGCATTTTCTTGCAGGCCTGTTCTTGGATTTATTGCTAAACCAATCTTTTCACGCTGTTCTTTAACTTCTTTTACGGTTTTGGCACATTGATTTTTATGAAACGCAAACGATACTGCATCTGCTAGATTGAATGCTTCATCTAATAGATCTTGGCCAAGTTGTTTTCCTTCTGATGACAGGGCCGCGGCAATACAACTTCCTTCCGATAATGAAATCCCGGCGCCGGATTGATCAATGGGGAAATTGAAAGTTTCATCAATTTCTGGGTGTGTGTGTTCAATTACAAATTCTAGCCACGGTTGAGGTTCCCGCGCTGTCAAGCCATTTACCATTTGATCTAAGCGCGCAAAATATGCGACCGCGGTGGGGTTTTTAAAACCCTTCATCTTATTTAATAAATCAATTTTTTTGCCTTTATATATATCCGGGGGCCCCTCTTCACCGCATTCTTGCGTCCAAACTTTAATCTCACTTACTTTGTATTTTGCAGTATAGGTGATTTCTAATTTCTTTACTACGTTGCGCTTAAAGAGATCACCAATAGAGTCAAACAAATTGTGGCCGCGGTCTTGGAGCCAAGAATCTAAAGAATTAAAAATATCCACAATAGGAGAGTCGCCCCATATAGTAAGGGCTCCATATTTGGACAAATCATAAACCTTGCCACTAGATTTAAATACTAAATTTCCGCTATCTATGGCGCGCCATACTTTATAATATCTCGAATATAAATAAAAGCCTTTAATTATTAATGTTACCTGGCGCTTAAGATTAGCGGCCATATAAGTTACCGGGTCGGGGGTGCCCGCGGGGGAAGTTGATTCAGTAGTGGTTTCTTCAGAATCATCAGTGGCTTCTTGTTCGGGCGTAGCATCACTAATCGCTGCAATATGTTCATGGGGAATCGTATATAATAATTTTACTTGGGAAAGTGGGCGAGGATCAAGTTCATAAGACTGGAAGGATGTAACTTCTTTAAGACTCTCTATAACACCACTTTCTGTGTTTTTATTAAATTTTAATAATATCAGTTCAATGGCAGTGTCTTGATAATCAAGAAACATCTCTTCGATTCGGCCATTGGCTGTTTCTCTATCTGCCATAGGAGAAAGAGAACCTAGAAGGCTTCTTTCGTTGGTAATGATGACGGCTGTATACAGACAGACTCTTTCATTTAAATATGCCTCATTACTGTTCTTTTTCCGCCAGTTAACCGAAGCAGCATTGGGATTAGGAAAACATGTCGGACACTTTTCAGCTTCTTCTACAATAGCCAACGATTCGCATGCGTCTATTAAACCATCACCATTGGCATCTTGATGTCTTAAAAATCTAGATTCGCTCATTGTTCTTCCTATAATTATGTTGAATAAACATTCTTACTACAAATATACTTGTATCCGAAGGGCTCTAAGTGGTTCACTTCCCACATAATCTTATTAACCCGGGTTTGCCATAAAGCATTTTGATACATGGACAGGAGGCCCTGAACCGGTATCGATGCCGCGGCGTGAGGGTAGAGTGGTGTTACCCCTAAAACACTATTAAATTGTTTCTGGACCAAAGTAATATTATAAACCGCACCAATTATTTCTTCTACAATTTTTCCTAAGTCTTTTAAAGCATCTCGTGTGTTGTTTCCGCGGGCTACGCCTTGCAAATACTTAATGTCTTCCCCTCCTATGCCGGCGAGGGGAGCGGGAACCGAAAAAGAACCATCATTATTTCCGGCAATTAATTCAATAGGAGGAGCGACAGGCACTGTTCCACCTAGGGAATTAGTTTCGCCGCTGTCACCCATACCTTTAAATGCAGGTGAGCGACCTGTTACGATTTTAACGCCGCTGCGGCCGATGACTCGAATACCATCTGCTTTCAAAGCTATGGCAGAACGGTTCTTTACAGAGCCTAGGCGGCCGTCAGCTAGCCCGAAATTTAGATCAACGTCTGTAAGTTGGCTTATATAAATTCGCGCAGCATCAGCGGCAAAACTAGGATTAACAAACTCTCCATCTTCGGCGCCGTCGCCTTTCCGCGCGCTGGACATACGGCCTACTACCATATCAATCGTAGCTGCATTTTGGGCGCCAATGGCACCCTTTCCAGATGCCAGGGTGGATGGACGGTCAGAACCAAGAACAATGGATGCATTATCAGTATTTACTGCTAATTGGTTTGGCGCATCAATATAGTTAATAATTGGGCGCTGGACCTGAGTATGGGCTAGGCCGCTATTATCTGGGATAGCGATGATACTTTCTTCAGTATCATTTTCTATCTGCTGTTGTGTCGACTGTACATAACTTTTTCTAAGATCGCTAAAGTGTTCATCAGTCCATATTTTTTTGTCAGCCATTTATATCTTCCTATGTTTCTAATAATATCAAGCAGTAGTTGGAGCGGAGCCGCCGGGAATAACACGAACTCGGCCGCGGCTATCTACAACTCTTGAATTCATTTGTTGTTCTAATCTGAGACCCTGAACCGGATCGACATGGGACATTCTATCTGGATCTCCGTGTTGTCCATCCGGCATCTTGTGCCGGCGAGTGATTGCGCCGTCGTAGACTTCCCAGTGTAAATGATAGCCCTTTGAGTTGCCAGTATCGCCCACTTCTCCAATTTTCGTATTCATGTCAACTTGGTCTCCTATCGATACATTAATAGCAGATAGGTGATTATATGATGTGTGTATGGTCTTACCACCAATATTGTGTCTAATGCGGATATAATTTCCAAATCCAATCCCACAAGTTTTGTCACCTTCTTGGCACAAAGTCCCATTAGTTTTATATTCCGAATTGAAATCAGTGACTACTCCATCATTTAATGCAGGGTATATCGGTGTGCCTTTTCCGGCGCCGATGTCTTGGCCCGGGTGGGGAGAACATTTGTTGTGCACGCCGCAGCGGTAATAGGTGAATCCGGAAGTAATCGATCCTCTAATGGGAAATTGTGAAGGAGTTCCTTCAGGAATAATAGGATCAAAATTTGGTGTGGGTTCCGTTTCTCCAGAACCTTCGGCTCCAAGCAATTGGCCATCAAAAATTTCTGCCAATCGCTGGCCAAGATTTACATTGCAGACTTGGGCCGCGGCCGAAGTCCCTTGACTTATTTCAGCCGTTAAATCGAGGGTGATCAAGTCGGCATGCTGAATATCTCTATGTACGTCTCCGGGCCTGAGTTTGATTTTTACACTGTCTCCGATTTTGGGAAGAATTCCATAATATTCTTGCGGTGAGTAAACCATAACAGAAAGACTCGTAAGACACGCTATGGAGTATTTATCTGCGCCACTATCTAGGCGGCACGTCTCTTCTAAAAGACTGTGCTCAGAATATTGTTTTTCTCCTTCGGGTTCGATGCGCGCGAAAAACTTAAATCTTGCATATCGTTGCGCGCCTTCTCCGGCTGCGTCCGGGGATGATGGGCCGGCCGCGTCTCCGCCGCCCGTCACCTTGCCCGTCACCTTGTCCCACACATCGCCGAGGAGCCCGCCTGCAGGCGGATTTCCTGTGGATTGATCTGCCGATAAAATTTCGCTTGCGCCGCCGCCGCGATTACTTAGCGGAATTGGACGAGTTATTACTTTTGCAAGGCACTCAAGATTTCCTGCATCGGCATTAGTAGATAGGTTTTCACTAGCGGCATGAAACAGGGCTTCCAAAGCCATACCAGGAGTACTGAAAAGACTGGAGAACCAAAATCTTTTGTTAGCTGCCATCGTTTTGATTTTCCTGAATAATATCGAACAAACTATCTCTATCGATGTCTGATAAAATATCGCCGGCCGGTGCTGTTTTCTGCCTTAACCCTATAATTTTTACTAGTTGCTCGTTAGATCGTTGCATGGTTTCAACGTGCTTTGCAGCAACAGGACTAAGGTATTTGTTTTGTTCGGGATCCTTGGCAATTTGATTGGCAATTTCATTTAAAAATTCGCGAGCGATTTTGCGATCATCACGAATATTATCGAGTGCCTCGCTAATCAAAGTGTCTAAATTTTTATTACTCATAAGTCTCCAGATTCCCAATCATATTTAAAATTTTGATATTTCTTTCTAAATTTTTTAAGCGAGTTTACGATTTGTTTAGTATTCAAGCCCGTAATCTCACGTAAGTATAGATAAATAGCTTTTTTATTAAAAATATCGATATCATCTTGCGATTCAAAAAGAATATTTATTGCTTGATAAACTTTAAAATCATTTTCTTTCATTTGAGTAGCATCCCAGGATTGTAATTCTTTATAAAAGGATTGCCAAAATTCGTTCTCTTCGCGCATGCTTACATAGGATTCACTCGTAGATAAAAATTCTTCTTCATAAGCTTTTGAAATATTATCAAAATCTATTTCTCGCTTGTTGCGTTTTTGCTGTCGTTTAACTTTGTGAATAAACCAGTTTTTGGTAATTACTGAGAAATACGAAAAAGCTTTAGAGCCTTTATTTGGATCATATTTATCAAGAATTGTCATTAGCCAAATCTTGCATTCTTCTCTCAATGAGTCACAATTGGGTAAATTAGTAAACTTGTACGTAAAAACGATCTTATCTACCATCTCATTAAAAGCCGGTTGAATATACTGTATATATAATTCAGTACGTTCGCGCTGGCATGTAGATTTTGCATACCGGATTATTGCTTCTTCGTGATCGGAGGTAAAATAATGGTTTTTACGTCGGGTTCTCTTCTTGGGTTTCGTTATTTTGGTTGTCATCTGTTGGTTCTTCTGTGTTTTCTTCTTGAGCTTCTTCAGTTAAGGAAATGATATAATCAAATGTATCCATCTGTTCGTTAAACGAAATTGCATGTTCTAAAAGTCCGTGGAGAGTTTCATCTCCATAAAACGAATCTAGTTCGTAAACTGTTTTTAAATGCCGTGCAAATGAATCTACCATTCTTTGTAGATCACTTAGTTCTTCTGATACGGCTAAAAGCCTAACAATAGCGGCCCTAGCATAGATAAACAATCCTATGTTCAACAATAGTGATAAAGTCATTACTGCTGATAAAATTAGTTCAAGACGGTTCATGTGTTTCCTTTTTTGCTTGTTGTTTTTGTTGGTGTAATATTTCTCGATTACTTTCAATATATTCTTTAGTGATCTCTCCGATTTCTACAAAAGGCTCATCAGATGAAAGCCCTATTATGTGGGGAGTAGTAAGTAATTTTTTCAAACAATCGAATTCACTGCATAGTGGACACGCTGTAAGTGTCTCGTCCATTCTGTGAACAATCGTTTGTTTTATATCACATTTTTGACATTGATAGTAATATCGTGGCATTATTCAACTATTTTTTCCAAATCTTCGGCGCTGATTGGAGTCTCGTTTAAACGAACCGTAGGGGGGTTCATCACAACGAGGCCATCTGTGCCGGATTGTAATTTAAATCCCTTTAATATTGGCACAATATCAGTTTGGTGCAAGAGGGACTCCTGCAAAGCCATCATGATAGCTCCCAGCGCTTGGTTGGATAGTTGTAGTTCTTGGATCTCTTGATCCGTTAATTCTGTATTCATTTGATTATTCTCCTTGTTGTAAAATTGCTAAATCTTCATCATACATTATTTTAGCTAATTGCTTAAATTTAACTTTTGGGGCCCAGTCCAGGTTCTTTTTGGCCTTCGAGGCATCTCCTATTAAAAGAGGCACTTCGTGGGGGCGGAATAAGCGTTCGTCGATTCTTACATGCTGCGAGACACTTAACTCGGCGTAATCAAATACTTCATGTAAAAATTCTTCAACTGTGTGGGCTTCGCCAGTGGCTATAACATAATCATCAGGACTATCTTGCTGCAGCATAAGCCACATTGCTTCAATATAGTCGCCGGCAAATCCCCAATCTCGCTTAGCTTGTAGGTTTCCCAAACATAGCTCATTTTCTAAGCCAAGTTTTATTTTGGCTGCAGCCATTGTAATTTTTCGAGTAACAAATGTTTCGCCTCGACGGGGCGATTCGTGATTAAATAGAATACCAGAGGATGCATGCAAATTATAGCTTTCTCGATAGTTTCTCACCAAATTATGTGCAAACACTTTTGAACAAGCATACGGCGAAGCCGGCATTAATCTAGATTCTTCGTTAAAAGGGCAATGCGGATTGTCTCCAAACATTTCCGATGACGAGGCTTGATAGTATCGAGTGTCGGGGCAAATATTTCTAACTGCTTCTAGCAACTTTAATGTTCCCATCCCTACTATCTCGGCCGTCTCTTGCGGAGTGTCGAATGAAACGCGTACATGTGATTGGGCTGCAAGGTTATAAATCTCATCGGGTTGGAATTCTTGTAAAATGCGGTGGATGTTGCCTGAATCTATCATGTTTCCATATACTAAATCAAAGTTCATGATAGATTCTGGATCTGTTAAAATATGATCTATTCGATCTGTGGCAATAATAGAGGTGCGCCGTTTGGTTCCTATTACGTGATAGCCTTTCTGCAATAGAAACTCAACCAAGTAGGAGCCATCTTGACCGGTTACACCTGTTATAAGTGCTTTTTTCATATTAAATTCTCCTCTCTACAGGGTGGAAGAATTTTCCCCCCTTTCTTCCATACCAGACCACTTCTCTAGAAAACTTCTTTTTATCTTCATAAATTTTTTCTGGTTTCGTTTGGAAAATCGACCTATCTTCTTCTAATTCAGTGATAGTGCCGGCCCGGGCTTCTTCAAAAAAGTCATGAACATTATAAGATAATATCATCTCTTGCGCATTTTGATTGTCAAATGTTACGACACGGGCTTTTTGATATGTTAAAATATCATTTAAAATATTCTTATTCTGATTTAATACTGGGAAGTGTGTGGTTGTAAATGTGGCAATTTCAGAATAAAACTGATCTAGTTTTTCCGAAATGCGCAAAAAAGTGGCTTCTTCGGCAGGCCATGATATGTTTTCGAATTGAGGAACGTATTGGTCAAACCCTTGTCCACTAAAAACCCCATCTAATAATTCATCTACTCTTTGTAATTCATTACCAATAATGCTTTCAGGGTGGGTTTCTCCGTATTCAATGAGGCCTTTATAAAAGTCCGAATATGTGATGCCAAAGTGATATCTAAGAGTGATCGACACAACCTGTAATAATCCAAGCAAGTGCATGCTTTGAACAATCCAGGCAAACTTAAATGCTTGCCGATATTCTTCGCGTGACATAGAGCTTGTGGCTACAACTACGCTTTCTCTTTCCATAATATCATCTGTTTCTTTCATATCGGAATGAGCTTGAAAAATAGGAATCTCTACCATATCTAAGCCATATTTTTTTTGATACTCTTTGCTTCCCATTTCGGCATTAGGCATAATTGAACAGTTATAAATGACAATTCCTGAGTGTTGTGAACTATCTAATAAGTTATCAACTCCTTCGACAAAAGATGCATAAGTTTCGCCAGGAAGGGGTAAGATTAATTCTGTATATGTGACCAATCCTGCTGCAACATATTTCTTTTGCAGATCTTTGAAGAACTTCATTTTAATATTATTGCGTTGAATGCTTTCAAGCGTAGTATCGTTTAAAGACTGCATGCTGATTGATACGCCTTTATTCATGCCGGCATTAGAAAAAATCTGTGCCAACTCAAAAACTCGATCTGTAGTGTTCTTTGTGAAGCAGACTCTAAACTGATTTGGATAACCTGTTTCTGTTTTGTTTTTGGCAAGTCTTAGAGCAAATTCTTTATCTCGTTTAAAAATTCCAAAATTGGCGTCGGCGCCGAAAACCAAATCTACTTTCTTGTCAGAAAACACATCAATTTCTTTTAAAAGTCTTTCATCGCTAAATTTTCTTACTTTAGTGGCGATTGCCGATCCCCAATCACAAAAGGAACATTTAAAAGGACAGCCTCGGTTTGTCTCCCAAGTTACCATCCACGAATATTCTTTATTCTTAAATAAATCATCAAAGATACCTTCTAAATAAGGCGATGGGATTGTTTCTAGATCAGTAATACGAGGGCGGCGAGGGCCACTAAAAGTCTCTCCTGTTTTGTTATCATAAAAAGTTGTGCCCATGAGTCCTTTAAGATTTTCATGTTTCGGGCCCGAATACATTTTTAACAATTCATGAAACGTTACTTCGCCTTCGCCGTGTACCGCTACATCAATAAAAGGATATTGGGTAAAAAAGCCTTCAACATCATTCGGTACTTGGGGACCACCAAATACTATTAAACAATTAGGGTATTTTTCTTTAACAGCTTCTGCCAGTTTCAAACTCAATGTCCAGTTCCAAACATAACATGATATTCCTAAAATGTCAACTTCGCCAATTTTCTCAACTAAATTAGCCAGACTTTCTCGAATAAAAATAAACTCATTAAAAGCAAATTTCTTACAGATTTCTTCATCGTGCCCTGCATATGATTTTAAAATTCCTACACTATATGGTAAGTAAACTTGTGAGCCATACTTGTTGTTTAATTGTACTAGCTGAATATTGTATTTGGTCATAATGATGAATGAGCCTCTGAGTATGAGTTATAGGTTTCTCTTAATCCGTTTTCAAAATCAGTAAATTCAAAGTCTCCTATTAACTTCAATAAATTGTGATTATCCCCATCTTTTCTATATTGCCCATCGAGGGCTCCATTAAAAACAGGTTTAATTTCTTTTTCAGAAATTTTAATACATGTTTTCACCATGCTTTTAATACTTAAGTTTTCTTTTGGGGCGACGATTAAAGGCAATGTGCTGTTATGTTTTTCTAATATCATAGGAATCAGACTCGCAAGATCTTTAATATATAATTGCTGTCTTAGAGGTCTACCTGTTCCCCAAAATTCTACCAAATCTCCTTCTTTTGCACTCGCAATCTTTCTAATCATAGCTGCTACAAAATGCGATTCTTCACTATTGAAGTCATCGCCCGGGCCATAAATATTACAAGGTGCAAAACATGAATAGTTTAAATTATATTGCTGGCGATATGCATTACTCTGTATGAAAAGGGCGCGCTTAGCAAACCCATATGTTAAATTAGTCTTTGCGGGCGGTCCTTGAAGAATATCGTTTTCAGAAAAAGGGTAATACCCCAGCTTATCAGGGAAGCTGCACGTGCTGAGTGTCGATAAGACTCGCGAGATATTGGCATTCTTGGCTTCATGGATCACATTTGTATTCATCATCATATTGTTATAATAAAATTCAGCTTGGTTTAAAGCGTTTGCTTTAATCCCTCCTACACGAGCCGCCAAGTGAACAATTGCGTCTGGCTTTACTAATTCAAAAAATTCTCTGCAATCGTTTTTGTTTAGCAAGTCACAGTCGAGAGAACCTGCGTAAGCCCAATTTGGCCTTATTCGTTGTAGGTTTTGTCCCAGAAATCCGGAACCCCCCAACACTAACACTCTTTCAAACACGCGTATCTCCTATAGTATCATTTACAATATTCACAATTTCATGAAGTTCGTTTTGAGTAAGTTCGGGATGGTTGGGGACATAGCAACCATGTTGATCCACCACTGAAACATTCGGCAATTCTAATCTACCAAATCTTTTAGTATACATAGGTTGGGTACCCATAGAACCGCAAATCAGTGGGCGTACTTCTATATTGGCTGCAACTAATGCTTTCACTATTGAGTCTCGCTTAGGGTGGATTATTGGGAATGCGAAATTACTAATAAAATTTCCACCATCTTCTATATTCCAAAAATCATTATTAATATTTGTTTTATAAAAAAGATAATTATTGTTGCGCTGAGCAACTGTCTCCTCTAATCTATCCAGTTGCTTGATTCCCAAATAAGCTTGTAAGTCGGTTGCGCGCAAATTAAAGCCCGGAACATAAAACCGATATAAATCCGCAAACCCATCGCCATTGGGTGCTTGTAATTTGGCTTTAGCTTGCATATCTAAATCTCTATTCCAGCCATGGCTTCGCAACATCTTTAAAAGATTATAAAGATCGCGATCATCAGTATTGATGAACCCTCCCTCAATGGTACTAAAGTGATGGCCAAAATAACATGAAAACGCTGACATTGCGCCAAAAGTCCCCAAAGCTCTATTTTGAAATTGACTTCCGGTACTTTCGCACGTATCTTCCAACAAGATCACATTATAGATTTCACACAAGTCTTGAATTTTTTGCATGTCAGGTACCAAGCCTAAGACAGAAATCAAGAGCAAAGCTTTGGGCTTTTCTTCTTTAAAAATTTGTTCAAGATGTTTTAAATCTACAGATAAATTCTGTAGATTAATATCACATAAAACGGGTTGTAAATTAAATTGGATAACAGGGCTTAAATCAGTTGCCCACGACAAAGCTGGTACAACTATTTTGTCACCTATCGAAACTTTTCCTGTTTCAATGAGCGCGTACAACATCAATAAGACGGCCGAGGATCCAGAATTTACAAACACTGCATGCTCTGTTCCTAGCCATTGAGCCCATTTTTGTTCGAATTTTTCAGTTTCTTTCCCCTTAGTTAAACGTGGAAAAGTCTGAAGCCATTCAATTAAATAATGGATATCGCTTTCGTTGATGGTGTCTTTGACCAAAGTTATTGGCACGTTATCCCTCTTTGTTCGATGTGGCACCCTTGATTTTTTCCCAATCTGCCACGTTGCGTACTTCTATATTCTTTTCCCAGGCTGCTGTCATTACGGTGGGGGAAACTCCACTTTCTTTAAAAAAGTTGATAAATGCATTTAAGTCTTTCGGAAAGCACTTGCCACCGAATCCTAAATGCCCATCGTGGCCCGGTACTTCGACATGTGAATTGCCGATTCTGCCGTCAAGCAAGAAGCCTTTCATAATACCGCTCCAATCTAAATCTAGTGCTGTTGCGGCTTGATGCATTTCGTTCATAAAAGAAACCTTGGTTGAGAAAAAACAATTACACATATATTTGATAAATTCTGCCGAGACCGAATCAGAAACCACAATAGGGGTGTGGGGAAACCTTACCCGATATAAGACAGCCAAGCGTTCGCATGGAGCAGGATCGCCGCCGATTACGATACGTGAAGTGTTAATAAAATCGAGTCGTGCGCTTCGTTCCGTTAAAAATTCTGGATTAAACACAATTTGTAAATCCGGGTATTCGCGGGATAGCATCTGGGTAGTTCCTGGCACCACAGTAGATTTGACAATACAAATACTGTTAGAGTGTTTGGGGTGTTCCGAAATGCGGGTGAAAACGTCTCTTACAATCGACAGATCTATCTTATTATTGTCGCTTAAATTCATCGGTGTTGGAACTGCTACAAATATAAATTCGCACCCCATTATCTCTTCAAACGTATTAATGCTTTTTTTCGAATCAGCATCATATACATATACATCCGCATGCAGGCCGAAGCCGGCTGCGATGGCTGAACCAACAAAGCCGTTGCCGATAATTCCTATTTTATACATATTGTCCTTTTGCTATACTGGGTGATGGGCCACTGTCATTAGTGATTTAAAATATTCGTAGCAGGATTCAAATCCTTGCTCAAAACTATATTGAGGGGTGTAGCCGAACTCTCTCTTTACTTTAGAGATATCAGGACACCTTCGACGAGGTTCGTCATCCGGATATTCTTCTGGATAAGGTTGTACCACAAATTCAGAGTTAGGGGGGTGAATCAGGGCATATGTTTTTTCAGCTATTTCTAATGCTGAAAGTTCTTCGTCCTCCGAACCGATATTATATATTTCTCCAAACTTTTCAGACAATAAAATATTAAAAATATACACCATAGCGTCTGCTACATAGCAATATGTGCGTGTCTGGTTGCCGTTTCCATAAACAGAAAAATCATAACCCCCAATCATTGACTTACAGATGTTGGGAATAATTCTGCCATCATTTAAATACATTAGAGGCCCGTATAGATTAAACGGCCTTAAAACATTAACTGGCGCATTATAGCTGTCTCGATAAACATAGCATAACGTTTCTAATACGTTCTTGCCAATATCATAACAGCTTCTATTTCCAAAAGTAGTTACAGAGCCAATAAAATCTTCGGTAGTCGGGATCATATCTGCCGGCGGTGTTCCGTATACTTCGCTCGATGAAAACATAAGAATTGATCGCGTGTTGCGAAGTGCTGCGATGTGAAAAACGTTTTTAGTTCCCAAATACGAAACATCCAAAGTCTTCAAAGGGGATTTTAAATATTTCTTAGGTGAGGCAATTCCTGCGCAATTAATAATATAATGCAAGGTACCTTCTGGGATACAAGCTTCGAGAGAGTTGCAGATATCATAATCTTTGTAATCTATTGCAATTACCTCTACTTGTTCCTCGGGTCCAAATTTAGTAGAATTTAAAAAATTTAGAAAGGAAACAATAGTCTTTCCTAGAAACCCATCTGAGCCGGTAACTAAAACTCGTGTCTTTTTAAATAAGTGAGCCTTTTCGTGCAAATACGCATAAATGTGTACGTTGTCTTGTTCTAAAATTTTATTTGTTTCCATTTTCTTTCCTCCAGTGTAGGAATTTTTCAAATATATATTGAGGAGTTGGGTGCCAGTTATAGTCCGAATTAAACAAGACGGGTGTATTCAAAGGGTTCCAATTTTCTTCATATCTTACTTTGTTAGCATTAAGAGACCAAACTACATGAGAGAGCCCACAAAGGCTCGCTAAGTGCATTGGGCCCGATGACGAGCCGAATGCGCACTCTGCATTATGTAAAATTGTCAAAATGTTTTTTAAACTTGTGCCTCGCAAATCAGTAGTTCCGTCAATATGTCCGGATTCGTCGAGTGTACCGATGCATGCAATCTTTTTATCGCCTAATAAATCCTTAAGCTGTTGCCAGTTTTCTACGCTCCAATTGTCTTCTTGTCTCAATTCTCGACTGCGCAGGTGGAAAACATAGTCATATTCTCTTTCTGCTTCCTCGCCTAAGCAAACATACTCAGGCTGTACTAAATGATTGCCAAATAAAATGTGTTGGGTGTGATGAGTGTGCGGCGGGAAGCCGATCCTTCGTGGGATAATCAAAGCTGTCTCTTTATTTAAGGGAACTTGATGTTCAGTAATAATGTCTTTAAACGTCTTTTTGATATCTAAATTGTGCATGAAAAAAGCATCAGCCAAACCTCCTGAAGGTTCATAGGCAATAAAGTCATCAGCAAAATCATCATATAATGCTCGTGAATTTTCTCTAGAAATAATGAGGGTTTTATCAAACTCTCGGGATAGCGCGCGAATATACGCATGCCATGCAAATAATTCCCATCCAAATTCTCCAACCCAAGGGCCAGCTATCAATGTTTTCATTCATATAACCTTTTGTAATCTAATCTGGCCTGTTCAATTTTATTTGGGGCTTCGCCATCAAACACTCCTCGGCCGGCATAATGAATAATATGCGAATCAAAACGATCTGGACTGCCATTCCAAGGTTCCGAAAACATAGTCATATGGTTAAATTGATATTCTAATGGTTTTACTTTAAATCCGTGTTTCTTAATTTGATATCCAATGTGTACATCGTCTGTGCCCCAATCGGTAAAAAACTGGCCATCAATCGGCTGGAAGATGTCGCGGTGACATTCTGAAGTCATAAAAACTCCTGTATTGATATAGCCGTTTTTCCATCCGATCTCGCCAAATTGTTTTTGGGCATTACTCATGCACTGCACG
>TARA_R110002110_G_scaffold406084_5_pt1 | contig 17872 bp, 16 predicted proteins | sample TARA_R110002110 | Tara Oceans TARA_R110002110 (sample SAMEA4397330) | marine metagenome | biome: Polar Biome; feature: [SRF] surface water layer (ENVO:00010504); material: water (ENVO:00002006), including particulate matter (ENVO:01000060) such as... | depth 5 m
TCGAGGCGCCATCGCGACCTGCGTGACGTGAAGGGCCAGGAACGGGCCAAACGTGCGTTGGAAATCGCAGCCGCCGGGCGGCACCACCTGCTGATGGTCGGCTCTCCCGGATCGGGAAAATCCATGCTGGCGGCGAGGATGCCGGGCATTCTGCCGCCGCTTTCACCGACCGAGGCGCTGGAAACCTCGATGATCCATTCGCTTGCCGGGTTGTTGTCGGAAGGGGGCATCAGCCGCGAACGCCCGTTTTGCGAGCCGCATCACACGGCCTCGATGCCCGCCATCGTTGGCGGCGGTCGTGGGGCAAAGCCGGGGCAGATCAGCCTGGCGCACAATGGTGTCCTGTTCATGGACGAATTCCCCGAGTTTCCGCGCCCGGTTCTCGAAACCCTGCGCCAGCCGATAGAGACCGGCGAGGTTGTTGTCGCCCGCGCCAACATCCATGTACGCTATCCCTGCCGGTTCTTGCTGATCGCTGCCGCGAACCCCTGCAAATGCGGATATCTTGCCGACCCGGCCCGCGCCTGCGCCCGCGTTCCCCTGTGTGGCGAGGACTATCTGGGCCGGATTTCGGGCCCGTTGATGGACCGGTTCGACCTGCGGGTCGAGGTGCCGCCCGTGGCCTACACCGACCTGGACCTCCCTGCCTCGGGTGACAGTTCCGCCACGGTTGCTGCGCGTGTCGCCGCTGCCCGCGCCGTGCAGACCGCGCGATTCGCGAACCATCCGGACATTCGGGTCAACGCCGAGGCCGAAGGTGCCGTGCTGGATGAAATCGCAACCCCGGACGAAGCAGGCCGCGCGCTGCTGGCCCGTGTCGCCGACCGTTTCGGCCTGTCGGCACGCGGTTATCACCGGGTGTTGCGGGTGGCGCGTACGATCGCCGACCTTGACGGTGCGGCAGACGTGCGCCAGCCACATATCGCCGAGGCCGTCAGTTTCCGCCTCGCGGTCGGCGTCAAAAGTTAAAGTCTGGTTTCAATTTGCGCTGCAATGAACCGTGAAACCATTTGCAACGCTGCGCGGGCCTCAGGAATATAGCCGTCGAACAGAGGCCAGACATGCGGCGCGCGAGCCTCCTGGTGCAGCTTGACCGCAGCGCCCGAAGATTGCAGATGTTTGGCCATCCGCAACGTGTCATCGCGCAATATCTCGGTGCTCCCGACAAACAACAGGCAGGGTGGCGGGCTGTCAAACCTGGCAAAAAGCGGCGAAAGGCGCGGGTCGTCCGTTGCCAGACCACCACGCACAAAACCGACGGCTTCAATTATGCGCTCCACAGGCAACAACGGGTCACGCCGGGCGTTTTCGCGTATACTTTTGCCACTCAACGTCAGATCCGTCCACGGTGAGAAAGCAAACAAAGCAAGCGGCTGCAGACCTTTCCGACAAAGATGGGACAGCAGAGCCAGCGCAAGCCCCCCGCCTGCACTGTCGCCGCCCAGCACGATCTGGTCCGGGCGGTAGCCCTGGTCGAGAAGGAACAAAAACGCCACATTTGCATCTTCGAACGCGGCGGGGGCCGGATTTTCAGGAGCAAGCCGATAATCCGGCGCCAGAATCCGCAACCCAGTCAGCTTTGCGAGGCGGCCCAGCATCGCCGCGTGGGTCGCGGGGCTGCCGGCAAGATAGGCACCGCCGTGCAAATACAGGATCACGGCATGGTCATGCGGACGGCCGACGCTGATCTGATCCGGCTGCGACGTGCTCCGCCCGGGCAGATGCAGCAAGAACGGCGGAGGTCGGAAAAAAGCCGACCCGCGCGCCATAGCGACGCGCGCCTGAAACGGCGTCGCGCAGCGCGCCAGCGCAGGCCGGATCAGGGTGCGCAATCCAAATGTCAGAAGTCGCAGCCGCAGGCTCGCCACCTCACGCCCGCTTCGCTTCGATCACATCCCATATCCTTGCGGCGGTGTTGGTGCCGTCAAACCGCTCCAACTCCTGTATCCCGGTAGGCGAGGTGACGTTGATCTCGGTCAGGTAGTCACCGATCACATCTATCCCGACGAAAACCTGGCCCGCGTCACGCAAGGTCGGTCCAATGGCCGCGCATATCTCCAGATCGCGAAGGGTCAGGCCGATTTTTTCGGGCCGGCCGCCAACATGCATATTGGACCGCGTTTCACCCTCCGCCGGAACCCGGTTGATCGCGCCAACCGGTTCGCCATTCACCAGAATGATGCGTTTGTCTCCTTTGGAGACATCCGGCAGAAACTTCTGCACAATCAGGGGTTCCCGCGAAAACCCGGTAAAAAGCTCATGCAACGAGGCCAGATTGCGGTCATTCGGGTCGAGACGGAAAACACCTGCGCCACCGTTGCCATAGAGCGGCTTGAGAATTATGTCGCCATGCTTTGCCTTGAACGACCGGATTGTGGCCAGATCGCGGGCGATCATGGTCGGCGGCGTCAGATCCGGAAACCGCAGCACCAGCAGCTTTTCAGGGAAATTGCGGACCCAGAAAGGATCGTTCACGACCAACGTTTCAGGATGGACCATTTCCAACAGATGCGTGGTTGTGATGTAGCCCATATCAAATGGCGGGTCCTGGCGGAGCCAGACCACATCAAACTCCGCCAGATCGACCTCCGCCTCATCGCCAAAGCTGACATGGTTTCCTTTTTCGGGACGCAGTTCGATCCGGCAGCCACGCGCCACGACCCTGCCTTCGCGGTAGGCGAGTTGGTCCGGCGTGTAAAAAAACAAACTGTGACCACGCATCTGCGCTTCGAGTGCGATGCGGAAAGTGCTGTCCGCTTCGATATTCACAGATCCGATCGGATCCATCTGCAACGCAACTTTCAAGCCCATGGACATCCCCAGTCAGTGATATCTTTATGTGCCGCATGGGAAGGGGGCATGCAATGCGCGATCGCGAAACAGTTTACCCCGAAAACGCGTTTTCCAGCAATTCTATCTGCCCCGATGCATCCACCAGTGCGACGTCAAAGCGGCTGTCGGTATCCAGCCCCGCAGGTTCAGAGGCCAGAAACTGCCCGGCAGACCGATAGATACGACCCATCTGCCTTGCCGTCAGCCTTAGCGCGGCCTCGGCATGGGTCGCGGCTTTTTTCACTTCGACAAAAACAACCGATGCGCCATCCCGGATGATGAGATCAATTTCGCCACCCTCGCAGCGCCAGCGTGCGGCCGCAACCCTGTATCCGGCGCGTTGATACAGCCGCATGACAGATTCCTCAGCTGCAAGACCTGCACGATAAGACACAAGGCCTGTCATTCATCCCCCTCCGCGCGCGCAAGTTTTAATGCGCTCTGATAAATCTCACGGCGCGGCAGGCCGAAGCGTACCGCGACCTCTGACGCCGCGTCTTTGACCGACATTGATTGCAACGCGGTTGCCAACGCCTCATCCACACTTTCCTGATCGGCGCGCAATGGCGCTGCCCGCCCGACCAATACAACAATTTCGCCCTTCACGGTGAGCCCCGAGAATTTTTCGGCAAGATCGCCAAGGCTGCCGCGCGTCACCTCTTCAAATCGTTTGGTCAATTCCCGGCAGACCGCCGCATCCCGCGACGCCCCCAGAGCATCCGACAATTCAATTAAGAAGCGGCTAATGCGCTTGGGTGATTCGTAAAATACCAGCGTCGCCGGAACCAGAGCCAGTTCCGTCAGCATTTTCCGCCTTGCCCCGGCGGCGGCGGGCGCGAAGCCCGCGAACAGGAACCTGTCTGACGGCAGGCCTGCAACCGCCAGTGCCGCCAGCACGGCTGAAGGGCCGGGGGCGGCCAGGACCGGAAGACCCTCTGCGATGGCGGCGCGGGCCAATTGAAAACCGGGGTCCGCGACCAGCGGCGTTCCAGCCTCGGACGCATAGGCCACCGATTTCCCCTCGGCGAGGGCCCGCAGCAGTCGCGGGCGCATCGCATCGCCATTGTGGTCATGGTAGGCGTAAACGTGGCGATCGCCCAGTGCGACGCCATGAATCTCCATCAGATGGCGCAGCGTCCGGGTGTCTTCGGCGGCAAGCACATCGGCGGTCGCCAGAATATCAAGCCCGCGCAACGTGATGTCTCGAGCGGCGCCGATCGGGGTCGACACAAAATAAAGTCCGGGTGCCAGCGGTCTCGGGTCCGGGCGAAAGCGGGTGGTCCCGCCGTTTCCCGCGCCGTTTCCCGCGCCGTTTCCTGCACTGTTTACTGCGTTGTTTCCGGCGCTGTTTCCGGCGCCGTTTTCTGTACTGTCAGAACTCATTCCGGCGCTCCCTTCCAAAGTTTACTTGATACGGGTAAACACTTAGGCTGAAGCCGTCTGCAGTACCACCGGAATGAGGAACCCCCATGTCGTCGATTTTCAAAAATGCGCGAAGGGCATTGACGCTCGCCGCCGCCATTGCAGCCACATTTGCCCTTGCAGCCTGCCAACCGGTCGGGACAGGCAGCAACAACACCGGCAAGGCGCGTTCGGGAGCGGTCCGGGTGGCGCTGCTGGTGCCCGGGGCCTCCGGCCAGGCCGGAGACGACATCATCTCACGCTCGCTCCAGAACGCGGCGCGGATGGCGATTGCAGACCTTGGCGGGGCAAGGATCGATCTGCGGGTATACGAAACCGCCGGCAACCCGGCCCAGGCCGGTGCTGTGGCTGTAAAGGCCGTCGATGACGGGGCCGAGATCATCCTCGGGCCATTTTATGCCCAGGCGGCCAATGCGGCGGGCGTGGCGGTTGCGGGCCGGGGCGTCAATGTCCTGAGCTTTTCGAACAACACCGACATTGCGGGTGGCAACGTTTTCGTGCTGGGCGCGACATTCCAGAATACCGCCGACCGGCTGGCCGCGTATTCGGTGCGCCAGGGCAGGCGCAAGTTCATGATCCTGAACGACAACAACCCTGTAGGAGAGATCGGCCGCAATGCGATAGCGCGCGGCGTGGCGGCGGCGGGCGGATCGGTCGCAGGGACATTTGGCTATGAATTCTCGCAAAACGGGATCGTTCAGGCCGCGCCGCAGATTGCGGCCCAGATCCGCGGCAGCGGTGCCGACGCCGTGTTCATGACGGCCAATACCGCGGGGGCGCTGCCCCTGCTGACCCAGATGCTGCGCGACAACAACGTCGATCCTTCCGTGGCGCAGTTCATCGGCCTTGCCCGCTGGGACATTCCTGCCGAAACCCAGTCGCTTCCCGGTGTTCAGGGCGGCTGGTTCGCCATGCCGGACCCCGCGATGTTCGCCCAGTTCCAGAGCCGCTATCAGTCCAGTTTTGGCGAGGTGCCACACCAGACGGCGGGTCTCGCCTATGACGGCATCGCCGCGATCGGCGCGCTGGCGCAGCGCGGTGACGCGATTTCCGCAACCTCGCTGACCCAGGCGTCGGGTTTTGTCGGCGTTGCCGGTATCTTCCGGTTGCGCAGCGACGGCACGAACGAGCGCGGCCTTGCCGTCGCGCAGATCCGCAACAATCAGGTGGTGGTGATCGAAAACGCGCCCCGCAGCTTCCGCGGTGCCGGGCTCTGACGCCCGGCCCGCCCTTTTTACAGAACGGCCCCCAGTATGCGCAAAAATGCGGCCACCGCCCCGCACGCAGCCGATCAGGCCGCACAAAAGCTGCCTGCACTCAACCCGACTGACCTGCCTTTCCCCGGTCAACCGGGGGTTTCGATGGAAGAGCTTTTGCTGCCACCTGCCGCAATTCTGGACCCGGCAGCCTTGCAAGACCGGATTTTCGCCGCGATTGATGCCGCGTCAGAAGCCAATCCACGCGAAAAGCGCGCCATCGCGGTGCGCCACCTGGCAGAGGCGCGCGCGCAGGCGAATGAAACCCTGGCGCAGGCGTTTCTGGCACAGCCGCACAATGCACGTGGCCTGGTCCGGGCCGAGGCGTGGCTGACCGACCGGGTCGTCGGCATCGTTCTGGAAATGGTCACGACCCGGTTGCATCCCCTCGCAAATCCGACGGAAGCAGAGCGCATCGCCGTTGTCGCGGTCGGCGGCTATGGCCGCGCCGAGATGGCCCCGCATTCCGACGTCGACCTGCTGTTCCTGACACCGTGGAAAACCACGGCCTGGGCGGAATCGGTTGTCGAAAGCATGCTATATATCCTGTGGGATCTGCGGCTGAAGGTCGGTCACGCCACCCGCACCGTCAAGGACTGCATCCGCCTTGCACGCGAAGACATCACCATTCGCACCGCCTTGCTCGAGCGTCGTTTCCTCGCCGGGCATGAGCCGCTGGCCCGCGAGTTGCGCACCAAGCTTTGGTCGGAACTGTTTCGCAAGACCGGGCCGGAATTCATCGAGGCCAAGCTGGCCGAACGCGCCGCGCGCCACAAAAAGCAGGGCGGTCAGCGCTATGTGCTGGAACCGAACGTCAAAGAGGGCAAGGGCGGTTTGCGCGACCTTCAGACCCTGTACTGGATCGGTAAGTATCTGCATGAGGTACAGACCGCATCGGGCCTCGTCGAGGCCGGTCTGCTGACCCATGATGAATACAATACCTTCGCCATCGCCGAGAATTTCCTGTGGGATGTGCGCTGTCACCTTCACTACATCACCGGCCGTGCGATGGACCAGTTGACCTTTGACCTTCAGGTCGAGGTCGCCGCCCGCATGGGCTATCGTGACAAGGGCGGACGGCGCGCGGTCGAACATTTCATGCAGGATTATTTTCGCCACGCCACCCGCGTCGGTGAGTTGACCCGCATCTTCCTGACACAACTCGAAGCGCGCCACGCCAAAAGTGAGCCGGCCCTGATCGGCTTCCTGCGCCGCCGCAAGAAGCTGAAAACCGGTTTTCGGCTTGTTCAGGGCCGCATCGACTTTGCCAGGGCAGAGGACCTGGCGCGCGAGCCGTTGAATATCCTGCGGATTTTCGAAGAGGCGTTGCGCAGCGGCTATCTGATTCACCCGTCGGCGATGCGGATCATCACCGCGAATCTGCACCTGATCGATGACCGTATGCGCTGTGACCGCGAGGCGATCCGGATTTTCCTCGATCTGATGCTGAAGCACGGCAACCCCGAACGCGCCCTGCGACGGATGAACGAGTTGGGCGTGTTGGCGGCGTTCATTCCGGAATTCGAAGCCATCGTCGCGATGATGCAGTTCAACGTCTACCACCATTACACGGTGGACGAGCATACCATCCAATGTGTCTCGACCCTGGCACAGATAGAGCGCGGAGAACTGATCGAGGAGTTGCCCGTGGCCTCGGGCATCCTGAAAAGCGGCATCAACCGCAAGGTTCTGTATGTGGCGACGATGCTGCATGACATCGGCAAGGGCCGCCCCGAAGACCATTCCATTCTCGGGGCCCAGATCGCGCGGCGCGTCGCCCCCCGCCTGGGACTGAATACAGAGGAATGTGAAACCGTCGAATGGCTGGTGCGCTATCATCTGCTGATGTCGGATATGGCGCAGAAACGTGACCTGTCCGACCCCCGCACCATGCGCGATTTTGCCAAGCTGGTGAAAACGAAAAAGCGGCTGGACCTGCTGTGTGTGCTGACCGTCTGCGATATCCGTGGCGTCGGCCCCGGCACCTGGAACAACTGGAAGGCCATGCTGCTGCGTCAGCTCTACCGTGAAACCGTGGCCGTGTTGGAGGGCGGGCTGGAAACCCTGAACCGCGCCACCCGCGCCGATGCCGCCAAAAAGCTGCTGCGTGAACAACTGAGCGATTGGGATGCCAAAGACCTGCGGGCCGAGACTGCCCGGCACTACGCCCCCTACTGGCAGGGCTTGCCCACCGAAACCCAGGCGGTGTTTGCCCGGATGCTGCGTGGCATCACCGAAGACGAAATCCGCATCGACCTGCACCCCGACCTTGACCGCGACGCGACCCGCGCGGCCTTTGCCCTCGCCGATCATCCCGGTATCTTTTCGCGGCTGGCCGGTGCGCTGGCGCTTGTCGGGGCCAATGTGGTCGATGCCCGCACCTACACCTCCAAGGACGGCTGGGCGACCGCCGTTTTCTGGCTTCAGGATGCCGATGGCCATCCCTATGAGGTCGCGCGCCTGCCACGGCTGCGCAGCATGATCGACAAGACCCTGAAGGGTGAGATCGTGGCCCGTGACGCGCTAGCCGACCGCGACAAGGTGAAAAAGCGCGAGCGCGAGTTCCGCTTTCCGACCCACATCACCTTCGACAATGAAGGCTCTGAAATCTATACAATTATCGAAGTCGATACCCGTGACCGGCCTGGCCTGCTCTATGATCTGACGCGCACCCTGGCCGCCAGCAACATCTACATCGCCAGCGCCGTCATCGCGACCTATGGCGCGCAGGTGGTCGATAACTTCTACGTCAAGGATATGTTCGGTTTGAAGCTGCGCACCCTGCCCAAGCAAGAGGCGCTGGAGCGCAAGTTGCAGCAGGCGATCAAGGACGGGGCCGAAAGGGCAAAGAAATGAAACCGATCCGGCTGGTGAGTGGCTTCCTGACCGTCGGAGGCTGGACGCTGGCCAGCCGCGGAGTCGGTTTTGCCCGCGACGTGATGATGGCGGCGTATCTTGGCACGGGGCCGGTGGCCGAGGCGTTCCTGATCGCTTTTTCCCTGCCCAACATGTTTCGCCGCTTCTTTGCCGAGGGGGCGTTCAACATGGCCTTCGTGCCGATCTTTGCCAAAAAGCTTGAATCGGGCGAGGATGCGCGCGGTTTCGCGCAACAGGCGTTTTCAGCAATGGCGGCGCTGCTTTTGGTGTTTACGGTCATCGGCACCCTCGCCATGCCCTGGCTGGTCTGGGCCATGGCCTCGGGCTTTGTCGGCGATGCGCGCTTTGACCTTGCGGTGCTGTTCGGGCGGATCTCTTTTTCCTACATCCTGTTCATCTCGCTAGTGGCGTTGCTCTCGGGCGTGTTGAACACGCTGGGCCGCTTTACCGAGGCGTCTTTTGTGCCGGTTCTGCTGAATCTGATGTTCATCGGCGCGATATTGTTGGCCGACAACCTGGGATGGGATATCGGGCTGACGCTGGCCTGGACGGTGCCTGCAACCGGTATCGCCCAATTGGCCTTCACCTGGTTCTGGGCGCGCGCGCAAGGCTTTGGTCTTGGCCTGTCGCGCCCGCGCCTGACGCCAGAGTTGAAACGCCTGGCGATTATCGCCGCCCCTGCCGTGCTGGCGGGCGGCGTGGTGCAGGTCAACCTGCTGGTCGGACGTCAGGTCGCCAGCTTCACCGAAGGCGCTGTCGCCTGGCTGTCCTATGCGGACCGCTTGTACCAACTGCCGCTGGGCGTGGTGGGCATTGCCATTGGCACCGTGCTGCTGCCGGATCTTTCGCGCCGCTTGCGGGCGGGCGATGCGGCGGGCGGGCGCGACAGTTTCAACCGCGGATTTGAGTTTGCGCTGGCGCTGACGCTGCCGTCGGCGGTCGCGCTGATGGTGATCGCCCCGCCGCTGATTTCCGTCTTGTTCCAGCGCGGGGCCTTTGACGCGACCGACAGCGCCAACACCGCTCTTGTGCTGGCGGTCTATGGTGCGGGTCTGCCGGCCTTTGTGCTGCAAAAGGTGCTGCAACCGCTGTTTTACGCGCGCGAGGATACGCGGCGGCCGTTTCACTATGCCCTGATCTCGATGCTGGTGAACCTTGGCGTGGCGGTCGGCTTGATGCCGGTACTGGGTTTCATGGCGGCGGCCCTCGGCACCACGGTTGCGGGCTGGATCATGGTTTTGCAACTGTGGCACGGATCGCGCGCGATGGGCGAGGCCGCGCAAACCGACGCGCGGCTGCGCAGCCGCACCCCGCGAATTCTGGCGGCCTCGGCCTTCATGGGGGGCGTGCTGTGGGCGGCGGCTTCGCAAATGGCCCCGGCGCTGGCCACCCCCGGTCTGCGCTATGGCGCGCTGACGGGGTTGGTGACGTTGGGGATCGTCTGCTACTTCGGCGCCGGGGCGGTGATCGGGGCGTTCCGTCTGTCGGATTTCCGCACCGCCCTGCGCCGCAAAAAAGGCTGAACCCTAACTGCGTTGGCGCAGTTTGGCGCGCACCCGCACCCAGCCTCCGGGGCTGACCACGAAGGACAGCAAGAAGCCGGTGAAAAAACCGGCAAGCTCTGCCACCCAGTTCCAGCCGCCGCCGAAGATCAGGCCGAACAGCAACTGTATCCCCATCAGGAAACCGATCAGACTGAAGGCGCGGTACTGGCTGGTGCCGGTTCCCGCAAGGTTCGTCCACAGCAGGAAGGTGAAGGCCCCGATCAGCCCGTAAACCGCCGGGTAGCCGCCGATCAGCGGCGTATGAATCATCGGCAGCGCGGTGAAAACCAGCGAGCCGGCAAGCGTCGCGCCGAAAAAGACCACCAGCACCGCCCAGGGCCGGAATATCTCGCCGACCATTTTGCCGAGCGCCAGCAGGAAGACCAGCACGAACAGCGCCTGGGTAAAATTGACGTTGACCAACGGATAGGCGATCAGCCGGATCAGGTGCTCGGGCGGGTAATAGCCCGCATCGATCAGCCGCCGCATGAAATCGGGCGAAAAGGCAAAACGTTCAATCGCCTGCAAGCGCCAGCCAATGCCCGTCGCCCCGCCGACAATACCGTAGGAGGCAAGGCTGATCACGGCCTCCATCGCGATGATCGGCAGGGCCAGCAGCCAGACAATCCAGGGCAGCGGGTTCAGCGGCGGCGCGTTGTGGTCAGTCTGCATCGCGGTTCTCTCCTGTCGGGCGATTCAATGTCGCCCCTTCGTGGTGCCGGGTGATTCAGTGTCGCCCCTTCGGGAGCGTCGATTGACGCCCCATTGCGGTGAAGGTAAGCCGGGCGGGTCGCAATTTCCAGATGGAGTATCATTATGGCCGAGCCGGTCCAGACGCCTCAGGCTTTCGCACCCCGCATCTTTTCAGGCATCCAGCCCTCTGGCGGGCTGACCCTGGGCAATTACCTCGGCGCGCTGAAGCGCTTCGTGGAAAAGCAGGATGAAGGGATCGAGACGATCTATTGCCTTGTCGATATGCATGCGATCACCGTCTGGCAAGACCCCGCGAAACTGCGCCAGCAAACCCGCGAGGCCGCCGCCGCCTTCATTGCCGCCGGGATCGACCCGCAACGTTCGATATTGTTCAACCAGAGCCAGGTGACGGCGCACGCCGAACTGGCATGGATCTTCAACTGTGTGGCGCGCATGGGATGGATGGGCCGCATGACCCAGTGGAAGGACAAGGCGGGCAAGAACAGTGAAAACGCGTCGCTCGGGTTGTTTGCCTACCCCGCGCTGATGGCCGCCGATATCCTGGCCTACAAGGCGACGCATGTGCCGGTCGGCGAAGACCAGAAACAGCACCTGGAGTTGACCCGCGATATTGCGGCCAAGTTCAACAACGATTTCAAGGTCGATTTCTTCCCGATCACCGAGCCGGTGATAGAGGGGGCTGGCGCGCGTGTGATGTCGCTGCGCGACGGCTCGAAGAAGATGTCGAAATCCGATCCCTCGGACCAGAGCCGCATCAACCTGACCGACAGCCCCGACGCCATCGCCAAAAAAATCCGCAAGTCCAAAACCGATCCCGAACCGTTGCCGTCCGAGGTCGACGGGCTGAAAGACCGGCCCGAAGCACGCAACCTGGTCAACATCTATGCCGGGCTGTCAGGGCTTTCGCCCGCGCAGGTGCTGGCGGAACACGGTGGCGCACAGTTTGGCACTTTCAAACCCGCGCTGGCCGATCTTGCGGTATCGGTGATGGGACCGATCACCAGCGAGATGAACCGCCTGATGCAGGACACGGCCGAGATTGACCGGATTCTGGGCGACGGGGCCGCGCGCGCCGATGCCATCGCCGGACCGGTGCTGGACGATGTGTACGATATCGTCGGCATGATCCGGTCGCGGCGGTGACGCGTACGCCCCCCGTGGTCCGTTCGCCCTCGTCACCCATTGGTGCCCGTGGTCCGTTGGTGCCCGTATTCTGCGCAAGTCGTTGAACTGTTCAAACCCCACGAAAACTTGACGAACGTCAAGAAGTGTAACCCAGGGAACAGCGACCCGAACGAATTGCTGCCATAATGAAGTTGCGGCAAATTTTGGGCCGTGCCGCCTTGGTCCCCCCTGCGCAAGCAGGAATAGGCGGCTTACATTTCCCCCGGATCTGTCCTTGGGTCCGGGGGTTTTCCAACCTTATCCAGCGTTCCTGTGGCGCTGGGTCGGGCAAATACTTTATGGGTACACTCAGCATTTCCTGTCTCCCATGTGGAATTGTTGCTGAGTTCAGAGTTCGATGTTCATCCACGTCGGAGTGTCTTTTGACGGGCGTGGCGGGGAAAGCTGGTGACCCATTGGCGTCCTTGTCCCTGTCCCGGACAAGGACGTTTTTTTTCTTCAAGCCCCCCCCGATGCCTGTTTTGCCGCGCCCTTCCAATTTTGCGATCCTTGGTGTTTTTCACCTTCTGCCTCCCGCGAACGCACGCTGTGCGCGGATGCGGATTTACCGGAAATGGCGCAATGGCTATCTAGTGGTGAGGATATTTCTGAAAGGACACACCATGACGGCTCTGCCGGAAGCGACACGAATCGGCCATGTCCACCTGAAGGTTGCAGACCTTCAGCGTGCAATGGATTTTTACGCAGGGGTGCTGGGGTTCGAGCTTCAGCAGCTTTACGGCGATCAGGCAGCGTTCCTGTCGGCCGGGGGATATCACCACCATATCGGGCTGAACACCTGGGAAAGCCTTGGTGCGACGCCGCCTCCACCCGGCCACACCGGGCTCTATCACACCGCGTTCCTGTTTCCCGACCGCGCCAGCCTCGGGGCGGTGATAAAACGCGTTCTCGACGCCGGGATCGCGCTGGACGGGGCCGCCGACCATGGCGTGTCCGAAGCGGTCTATCTGCGCGACCCCGATGGCAACGGAGTAGAGCTTTACCGCGACAGACCGCAAGAGGCCTGGCCACGCGATGCCGACGGTCAATTGAAGATGGTCAACACGAGGCTGGATGTGAAGGCCCTGATCGCCGAGGCTGGCTGAACCTTTACAGCCCCGCGCAAATGCCCTAGGCGGGCCAGCTTTCGACGGATGGTTCTGGCGGGGCGAAGATGGTTGCAGCGGCGCATATCTGCGGGGTCGATTTCGGGACCTCCAATACGACGGTTTCGGTGCCGTCGGGTGACGGCGCAAAGCTGATCGCGCTCGAGGGGCGCGCCGTCACCCTGCCCTCGGCGGTGTTCTGGGATGCGGATGGCCTGCCGCCGCAGTTCGGCCGCGCGGCGATCGCGGCCTATACCGGTGGCGAGGACGGGCGGCTGATGCGCGGGTTGAAATCGGCGCTCGGATCTTCGCTGATCCACGAAAAGACCAGGGTCGGCAACAAGGCGCTGGCCTTCACCGACATCCTGGGCCGCTTTTTTGGCCACTTGAAGACGAAGCTGGACGAAACCATGCCCGGTGTCAGCCATGCCGTGCTGGGCCGCCCGGTGCATTTTGTCGATGGCGATGCGGCGGGCGACCGCGCTGCACAGCAGGTACTGGAAAGCATCGCGCGCGCCAACGGCTTTGCCGATGTCGGGTTTCAATACGAGCCCATCGCCGCCGCCCTGCACTATGAAAGCAGCGTGACGCGCGAAGAACTGGTGCTGATCGTCGATATCGGCGGCGGCACCTCGGACTTTTCGCTGGTCCGGGTATCGCCGGGCAACCGGACGAAACTCAACCGCGACAACGATATTCTGGGCACGCATGGCATCCGTGTCGGCGGCACCGACTTTGACCGCCTGCTCAGCCTCGACCAGGTGATGCCCGCGCTTGGCCTCGGTTCGCTGATCAATGGCGGCAAGAACCCGATGCCGCTGCACTACTACCATGACCTTGCGACCTGGCACCGCATCAACGCGCTCTATTCCGGCCGCGCCCTGACCGGGTTGCGCCAGATCCGCTATGGCGCAGCAGAGCCCGCGTTGCTCGACCGGTTGATCCGGGTCATCGAATCCCGCGCCGGGCATTCGGTCTCGATGGCTGTGGAGACCGCCAAGATAGAGTTGTCGCACGCCCTCGCGACGCCGATCCGCCTCGCCGCACTGATCGGGGCCGACACCGGAGCCACCCGCCAGATGTTGGAGGAGGCCGTGGAAAAACCCGTCGCGCGGATCGGTCAGGCCATCGCCGATGTCCTGGCGCAGGCGGGTGTGCGGCCCGACGCGATCGGCACGGTTTTCATGACGGGCGGATCTTCCAGCCTGCCCGCCCTCCAGGCCTGCGTCGCCAGGGTCTTGCCGGGAGTCACGATCGCAAAGGGCGATCTGCTGGGCAGCGTCGGCACCGGCCTCGCGCTTGACGCAAAACGCCGGTTTGCCTGAAAGGCGCCACTTTCCCGGACAGACCGCGATTGCCCGGACAAGCCCGCCTGTTTGACAGTCACGCGGGCAGCGGGGCCGCCTGCCGTGCCTTCACCGGCCCCGATATGGCCCCGATATGGCTCACTTTCGCCGGACCCTGCCATTGCCGTTGCCAGCGCCGCACAGATCGGTCACTATCGCCACGACAACCGGAGTGCCTAGATGCGGAAATTTATGGTCGTGCTGGATGACAGCCGCGAATGCCTGAATGCGATGCGCTTTGCGGCGCTGCGGGCGGCGCATACCGGCGCAGGCGTGCAGATTCTCTCGGTGATTCCACCGGAAGAATTCCAGCATTGGATGGGCGTTGCCGATCTGATGCGCGCCGAAGCCCGCGAACGCATCGAAGCGCATTTCGAAGTGTTCGCGAAATGGATGCGCGACAAAAAAGGTGTCAACCCCGAACTGGTGATCCGTGAGGGCGACCCTGCGACCGAGATTCTGGCGCAAGTGCATGAAGACCCTGAAATCGGTGTGCTGGTGCTGGGCGCGGGCAGCGACAAAGGTGGGCCGGGGCCGCTGGTCACGCAGATGACGCGCAATTCCGGCACCTTACCAATCCCCATTACCATCGTTCCCGGCGAAATGTCGAAAGAGCGGCTGGAGCAGATCAGCTGACATCGAAAAGCCCGGCCCGGACCAGGCGTGAAACCGCGCATCAAATCTGGATCGTCGCGTCAATCTGGAATCGTTCCAAACTTGACTTGTCGCGATTCCGGGCGCATATCCGAGTGGAACAGTCGGAGATTACCCATGTTTATCCAGACCGAATCCACGCCAAACCCCGCAACCCTGAAGTTCCTGCCCGGTCAGACCGTGCTGGAGGCGGGAACCGCCGACTTCCCCACGGCGGATGCCGCCGTCAAATCGCCGTTGGCCGCCCGGATCTTTGCCGTGGGCGATGTGACCGGCGTTTTCTTCGGCAATGATTTCGTGACCGTCACCAAGGCCGAAGGCACCGAATGGGACCACATCAAGCCCGCGATCCTTGGCGCGATAATGGAACATTACCAGTCGGGTGCTCCGGTGATGGAGGGGGCGCAGGCCGCCTCGGGCCATGCAGAGCACACGGGAGAGGATGGCGACATCGTGGCCCAGATCAAAGAATTGCTGGACACGCGGGTGCGCCCGGCCGTGGCCCAGGATGGCGGCGACATCACGTTCCACGGCTTTGACCGCGGCGTGGTCTATCTGCACATGCAGGGCTCTTGTGCCGGGTGTCCGTCTTCGACCCTGACGCTGAAAATGGGCATCGAAAACCTGCTGCGCCATTATATCCCCGAGGTGCTGGAGGTCCGGCCCGTTGCCGTCTGACGCGCCGCTTCTGGCCTTCGACACATCGGCCGCGCATTGCGCGGCCGCTTTGTTGTGGCGCGGCAAGATCGTCGCCTCGGTCCGCGAAGAGATGTCAAAGGGCCAGGCCGAACGCCTGATGCCACTGCTGGCCGGAATGCTGGCCGGGGCCGGCCTTGGCTGGCGCGACCTCGGGGCCGTGGCGGTCGGCATTGGCCCCGGCAATTTCACCGGTATCCGCATTGCGGTTTCGGCGGCGCGCGGCCTCGCCCTTGGCCTTGGCAAGCCCGCAATCGGCGTCTCGCAGTTCGAGGCGCTGGCCCTGGGTCTGCCCCGCCCGCTGATCGTGGCCGAGGATGCGCGGCGCGGCGCGGTCTATGTCCAGGGCTTTGGTGCCCCGCCCCACAAGGCGGCCCTGTTGATGCTGGCCGAGGCGGCACCGCTCGCGCTGGGGCGGCCGGTTGTCGGGTCTGCTGCGGAAATGTTTGCCGCAGCGGAAATTCTGCGCCCGATGTACCCGCTGGCCGATGCGATAGCACTTGTCGCCGCCGGCCGCAGCGGTGCGCACCCCTCGCCCGCCCCGTTCTACCTGCGCGCCGCCGACGCCTCGCCGCCGTCCGACCCGCCGCCGGTCATCCTCGACGCCGGGCCATGACGCCGCAAGACATGACGCCGCAAGACATGGCCGCGCTGCATCGCCGCGCCTTCACGGTGCCGCGCCCATGGTCGGCCGTGGAATTCGCGGATCTGATGACCAGCCCGCATGTCTTTGTGCTGGGCGACGCCGCGGGGTTCATTCTCGGCCGCGCCATCGCGGGAGAGGCCGAGGTTCTGACCCTGGCGGTTGACCCCGCGCGGCGCAGGCAAGGCCGCGCCCGGGGCCTGTTGGCGCTGTTTCGCGCAGAAGCATGCGCCCGCAAAGCAGACACCGCCTTTCTGGAAGTCGCCGAAAACAACAAGGCCGCCATCGCACTTTACAACGGGGCGGGATATGTGGTTTCCGCACGGCGAAAGCGCTATTTTTCGGGCGACGGTGGCGTCCGCCTCGACGCCCTGGTGATGGTTCTGCGGCTTGACGCAACGGCAACACCCGTCTGATCCGCCGGGTTTTTGACCAAAAGGCAAAATGCCTGGACATCTGATTTGAAACAGCTATTGACCCCTCTGCCCAAACCCGCCCTAATTTGGCCACGACCAGCCCACCGAGACAGCCCCGTGGGGCGATTCTGTGGTGCCGGACAATAAAAACACAATCGGGAGAATACAGATGACTCTGAAAACCACCCTTGCGGCTGCTACCGCCATGCTCGCGCTGACCGCTGGCATGGCTGCGGCTGAACCGGCGCTGATCTTCGATCTTGGCGGCAAATTCGACAAATCCTTCAACGAGGCCGCCTATATGGGTGCCAAGCGGTGGGCGGACGAGACCGGCGGCACCTACAAAGAGCTGGAAATGCAATCCGAAGCTCAACGCGAACAGGCGCTGCGCCGTCTGGCCGAAGCCGGTGCCAACCCGATCGTGATGACCGGCTTTGCCTTTGGCGATGTGCTCAACCAGGTTGCACCAGACTTTCCCGACACCAAATTCGCGATCATCGACATGGTTGTCGACCAGCCCAACGTCAAATCGGTGGTCTTCACCGAGGAGCAGGGCTCGTACCTCGTCGGCATGATGGCGGCAGAAGCATCGAAAACCGGCACCGTCGGCTTTATCGGCGGCATGGACATTCCGCTGATCCGCAAATTCGCCTGCGGCTACGCCCAGGGCGTCAAAGCAGCGAACCCCGATGCGAAGGTGATCGCCAACATGACCGGCAGCACGCCGTCCGCTTGGAATGACCCGGTAAAGGGTGGCGAATTGGCCAAAGCGCAGAAGTCGCAAGGCGCTGATGTGATCTTTGCGGCTGCGGGCGGCACCGGCCTTGGCGTTCTTCAGGCAGCGGCGGACGAGGGCATCCTGTCGATCGGTGTTGACAGCAACCAGAACTACCTGCACCCCGGCAAGGTTCTGACCTCGATGATGAAGCGCGTCGACAACGCCGTTTACAAAGCCTTCAAGGCCGGCACCGACCTCGGCGGCGGCGTTGAGGTCATGGACCTGAAAGCTGGCGGCGTCGGCTATGCCCTGGACGAGAACAACGCGGCCCTCGTCAGCGATGCGATGAAGGCCTCGGTTGATGCCGCCGCCGCAAAGATCGCCTCGGGCGAGTTGGTGGTGCATGACTATATGGCAGACGAAACCTGCCCTGACCTGACCTTCTGAATGGTCGCAGGTGAACTTTCGGGGCGGCAGGAAACTG